>ERZ837487.164-NODE-164-length-96396-cov-20.027475_pt1 | contig 96396 bp, 82 predicted proteins | sample MGYA00519911_ERZ837487 | MGnify/ENA primary metagenome ERZ837487 (study PRJEB31850, sample SAMEA3708818) | human gut metagenome | biome: human gut; feature: human-associated habitat; material: faeces | place: China | collected 2014 ... | reverse complement strand
ATTCCAGACCACGTATCCGCAAAAAGGAAGGCGGCACTAAGGAGCAGCTGATGATCCGCAGGTTCCGCTGTCAGAACTGCCATGCTTATCACAATGAACTTCCTGACTGTCTTGTTCCCTATAAACACTACGAAGCAGAGGTGATTGCTGGTGTTCTGGATGAAGTTATCCTTCCGGAAGACCTGGACTCTGAGGATTATCCGTCCTTCAACACCATGCTCCGCTGGCTTCAATGGTTTCGTGAAAACCTGCAACGTATAGAAGGATATTTACGAACCGCTGGATATCAGATATTAAATCTGGGAGAGGAACTCCTGTTTACTCCAGACTTACTGCTCAACAAGATCAGAAACAGATGTCAAAACTGGCTGGAACATATCCTCCGGCTCATTTATAACAGCGGTGGATTTTTAACGCCAATCCGCTGGTAGATTTTTGCACCTGCTTTGGTTCGTCTGTCATACAGACAGATGCTGCCTTGTTCTGCCATCCGTGGCAGAACATCACTGTGTATTACCAGGCAGTCTAAGATTTACTAATTTTCTCCCAAAGTCACAAAAACAGTCGCTGCTTTATGCAATTTGCCAGTCGTTATGTTGTGAATGCACTATTTGCCCCCAACATCATCTGCATAGAAAATTACGTCCTGTGAATGAAAAAGTCCTCCGGGCTGGAAGGCACATCTTGTGGAGAAGAAGCTAACTGTAAACATAAGAAAACAAAAGTATAAAAAGTTTGAAAATCAGGGAGGAAAATATTAGAATTATTAGATAATAGGACCGTATGACAAGGTGAGTGCAGATCATGGTCAGAAAATGCTGCATCACAATAAAATAATAAAAATGACAGGAGTATACATGAATTTCACATATAAAACAGCCACACTGGAAGATATAGATATTTTAGTTACAACAAGAATCGAAGTTTTAAGGGCCGCAAATAAGTTGGATGATCAGACAGATATGTCAGAAGTTACGGTACAGTCAAGAGATTATTATGAAAAAGCCTTAAGAGACGGCAGTCATACTGCAATTTTAGTCTACAATAAAGATCAGATCGTTGGTGCGGGCGGTATCAGTTATTTTAAGGTTATGCCTACTTATCATAACCAGACAGGAAAGAAAGCGTATATTATGAATATGTATACAAATCCGGCGTACCGGAGAAAAGGGATTGCTTATCACACACTGGAAATTCTGGTGGCGGATGCAAAGAACAAAGGAATTGATGCGATTTCTTTGGAGGCGACTGAGATGGGACGTCCATTGTATGAAAAGTTCGGATTTGTGGGGATGAAAGATGAGATGGAGCTGAAGTGAGAATGGCATACAATAGATGTGAATATTGTGTTTAGGATTTGTTTATAAAACGCGCCTTTTGTATTTACATTTTAACGTTATCATGATGTAATCATAACAAGAGGTGTTTTTTATGACGATAAAACAGAGAATTTTCCGGACAAATTCACTTATGGTACTGTTTTCCCTTGTCATCCTGCTTTTGATCGGTGGAAGTATGATAAGTATTTTTAAAGACCGGTTTTTGGGGTGGTATAGTGATAATTCCAAAATAGCAGAGAATTATGTGGATGCGTATCAGAAGATAGAAAATATGGATTTTTCTGCTGGGGACTGGGAGCAGTATGCGAAGGCGGTGCAGCCATATGATTTTCGTCTGATCGTGCGGAATGAAAATGGAAAAGAACTTTATTATAATGTCCGGCATAACGAGGAAGAGGGAGCGGAACCCTTATATGATAAAGAAAAAGAAAATGGAACGTTAAACGGCTATATTATAGAAAATGTGACGCTGCTTGTGACAAGGCAGAGTATAGATGGACGTGCTTATGATCTGTATTTTGCCAGTTCCGTAGATGAAAAGTCGATTTTTGGAATGGACCGTGGAATGTTTGAATCGTTTATCATTGCATTTCTTGTGGTAGGTATTTTTTCCATCATGATCATTTTAATGCTCAGCCAGCTTATGACAAAGAAGCTGATCAAAATGATCATGAAGCCGGTAAACATGCTAGGAGATGCTGCGGGACGTATTATAGAAGGAGACTTAGATACGGCGATTGATTATATGGATGCGGATGAATTTCAGCCCGTCTGCAAAAGTTTTGATCTGATGCAGCTTCATCTGAAAGAACAGATGGAAAAAAATTTAGCATATGAGAAAGCAAGGACAGAGATGGTGAGCGGAATTTCACATGATCTTAGAACGCCTCTCACATCGATCAAGGGATATATTAAAGGAATGTTAGACGGAATAGCAGGTACGGAGGAAAAACGGCAGGAGTATCTTTCTGTGGCATATAAAAAAGCATGTGACATGGAAAAACTGTTAGCAAAACTGTTTTACTTTTCCAAACTTGAAACGGGAAATATGCCATTTTATTTTCAGGAAGTTCCCATGCAGATTTATATGGAAGATTACGTTGCGGAAAAAGAAGTGGAAATGCAGACAAAAGGCGGTCAAATTCGTGGAAAATTTGATGCACTTGCCGGTGTAAAGTGTAAAATAGACAGAGAACAGATGCAGCGTGTGTTTGATAATCTGGTGGAAAATTCCTGTAAATATGCCTGCCCGAAGGAGCAGTTAGAAATCTGTGTGGAGGCATTTTGGAATCCGGACAGATCAGATCAGATCCGCCTTGTATTTTCGGATAATGGACAGGGTATGGAACCGGAAAAATTAAAGCATGTATTTGAGCAGTTTTACCGTGGAGATGAAGCAAGAAATGCTGCGTGTGACGGAAATGGACTGGGACTTTATGTCTGCCGGTATATCATTGAAAAGCATGGTGGAACCGTAAGAGCAGATGGAAATGAGGGCTTTGTGGTGGAGATTACGTTGCCAGTGTCAGAAAAGCTAAAAGGGGAGTGAGATATATGTATAAGATTTTGCTGGCGGAGGATGACAGGGAAATTGCAAATCTTGAGAGAGATTATTTGAGTATGAATGAGTATGAGGTGGATATTGCTTATGACGGAGAAGAGGCGGAGGAAAAACTGAAATCTGTCAAATATGATCTCATAATTCTTGATATTATGATGCCGAAAAAGAGCGGTTATGATCTGTGCAGGGAATACAGGGACCAGACGGATGTGCCGATCCTTATGGTGACGGCAAAAACAGAGTCGATTGACAAGATCAGGGGATTAGGACTTGGGGCTGATGATTATGTAGTAAAGCCGTTTGATCCGTTAGAGCTGGTCGCCAGGGTAAAATCGCATCTGGCAAGATATGAAAGGCTGACCGGGAAAAAGACGGACAGCGAAACGAATACGAATGTGGATGAAAAAGAATATGATGCCGATAACTATATGATCGAGATCGGCGATTTAAAGATCATGACAAGAAGCTGGAAAGCAATCAAAAACGGTAAAGAGATCCATTTTCCGAACCGTGAATTTGAACTTTTAAAATATCTTGCAATGAATCCGAATATTGTGTTTTCAAAGGAACATCTCTTTGAGCGCATCTGGGGATATGATTATATGTCAGACAGCGCAACCGTGACAGTTCATATCAACCGTATTCGTGAAAAGATTGAGGATGATCCGAAAAATCCGCAGATCATCGAGACGGTCTGGGGAGCCGGTTACCGTTTAAATTTAAGGTAGGACAGAATGCTCATGATAATAGAATGTTTACGGGATATGTATTTGATTGTTTAGAATTTGTTTATATGTTACTAATCTGATATTTATCATTCGTTTTTATGCTTGGTAAAAAGAAAGTAAGAGGCAGGGCAGTGAAAATGTCGCAGAAACGAGGATAAATATGAAAGAGACAGAAGAACAAAAGAAACAAAAAGAACAGAAAAAACAAAATGAAGAAAAAATAAAAGAATTGAAGCAGCAGAAAAAGGAGATGCAGGATCAGCTTGACGAGTTAAATGGCAGGACTGCAAAGAGTAAAGCAGTCTGTGTGCTTGTATTTTTACTTGTGCTGGCTGCACTTATGGGAACTTTTACCGGCATGGTGAAAGCAGATGTGGGCGGAGTGGCTTCGAATCTGTTAGCACCGGCGATTGGCAATGTGCCGGTTTTGAAAAATATTTTACCAAAAGATCTGCAGGCGGCAGATCCGGCACAGACGGCAGATACGGTTGATTCGACGCAAACAGCAGATACGCAGAGTGCAGCAGATCCGACACAGACGGCAGATATGCAAAATGCAGCGGGGACGGTAGATTCCACACAGACGGCAGATACACAAAATGCGGCGGGAGTAGCAGATCTGACACAGACAGCAGGAACAGTTGATCCAACGCAGAGTGCAGCAGGGACACAGGGAACAAGCACGACGGACCCGACGCAGACGGCAGGCACACAAAATGCAGCGGGGACAAGTACAACAGACCCGACACAGCAGGATACGGAAGCAGCGGCTCTGGCTGATTATGTCAAGACTTATTCGGATATGAAACCGAAGGATGCCGCAAGCGTCTTTGACGGCATGATGCCGGATCAGATGAAACTGGTTGTAAAGATTTTAAAAAATATGTCTGCAGATCAGCGTTCTGCAATCCTATCGAAAATGAATGTGCAGAATGCGTCAGATATTACGGTGGAGATGAATAAGGAACTGCCATAAAGATAATATAAGATGAAAGAAGGTTGAAATACACCTTCTTTTTTATTTTACCTTAACATAATGAAATGCAAAAAAATATTACGCATATTTATATTACTACATGGATATAATTATAAAATGAGAATGAAATGCAAAAATATATTGCGTTATACGTATGAAAGGTGGTAAAATGTGGTTGAGATAATAAAGGAAGAGTGTGTCGCTATGAAAATTCAGGCAGTTTTGATTGATGGATTTAAGAACTTATCAAATGTAAGAATTTCTTTTGATAATATTACAGCACTTGTTGCCTTAAATAATTTTGGTAAATCAAACGTGCTTTCTGGCATTGATTTTGGTTTAGCTTTTATTAAGTCTTCCATAGAAGATAAGAAAAAAATGATGGCAAATTCAAGTTTAATCCCGATTAATTGTAGTATGATTGGAAGAAATTACAGATATGAGATGGAGGTATCTACAGATATTAACCATCATGAATATATCGTCCAGTATGGTTTTGAATTTGAATGGAAAGATAATGAGGAAAAGGAGCCTGGAATAGTATCCGAATTTTTGAAAGTTAAGCTTAATGAAAAGGGGCAAAAGTTTACGCAGTTGATTAATAGAACAAATGAGACTGTGTTATATAAAAGATCGGAGACTGGGAGATGTTCATCTAAGATAAAAGTCGAGAAAGCAGAGCTGGTTGCTAATAAACTGAGGGCATATGATGAATTGTACTATGCTGAAATTATTACAAAATTAAATGGAATGAAGATCTATATGGAAAATAATCTGGATGCAAAAAGTTTTTATCAGCCAGATCCGATCATTCGTAAAGGGTTTGAAAATGAGATGATAAATGCTGACAATCTTCCATGGATTATTTATAATTTGAAGAATCGGAATCCAGATAAATTTGAATTGTTAAAGGATGTGTTCTTTCAGTTATTTCCTGATATTGAGGATGTTATAGTAAAAAAATTTAAAATCAATGCAGCAGAAAACGATCAGTTCCCGGATGATGCGCCATTTATATTTACAAATTCTATCTATGTGTTATTTGTCAAAGATAAAAATTTAATAAATCCAGTAAACTTTTCAATCATGTCAGATGGTGCCAAGAGGGTATTTATGATATTGACAAAGATCATTGTATCAAGTGTAAGCAATGTTTCGTTAATTGCGATTGAAGAACCGGAAAACTCTGTTCATCCTGGACTGTTTCAGGCATATATACAAATTATCAGTCAGTTGTTAGATAATTGTAAGGTAATTATTACAAGTCATTCGCCATATATTATCAGTTATCTGAATCCATCATGGATTCATGTTGGTGTGAATAGAAAACCTGGAGTAGCTGAGTTCTTTGCATTTCGAAAATCTGGACAGAAACAGTTAGAGAATGATGCAGAAGAATTTAAAATGAGCATAGGAGATTATTTGTTTTCACTGCTTGCTGATGTAGAAAACAATTTGGATGACTATTTGGAGTGTGATGCGAATGAGTAAATGTCTGGTGTTGTTTGTCGAGGGCGAAACGGAGATAGAGTTCTATAAACAGGTAGTAGCGCATGTGAGAAAGCTGCATCCGCAAGGGATGTTTGATACAAATATTGAGTATAAGTGCATCAAAGGGATTGGCGGATTTAAGAATGAAGTGCTTAGAAAATTTGTCAAGGATATCAAAACAAAATATAAAAATGATTGTGTGTTCAAAGTTGTTTTGTGCAGGGACACAGATGTCTTTGAATTTTCACAGAAACCTCCCGTGAGATGGAATGAGGTTGAAAAGGCTCTGTTAGAGAATGGCGCAGCTGAAGTAATTCATGTGGAGGCATGCCATTGTATAGAAGATTGGTTTTTGTATGATGCGGATGGCATTATTTCATTTCTTAGATTAAATAAGAAAACAAAGGTATCTGGGAAGAGCGGATATGAAAAACTTTAGCGGTTATATAAACAAGCCAATAAGGTTTATTACAAAGGGATAAAAAGCAACGGTATGATAGAGCGTTTGGATATTGATAAGATTACGGATGCTGTAAAAGATCAGTTGAATCCTTTGTATAAAGCACTTGGGGTAGATAAAAAATTTGATTAATGTTCATGTGAATAATACATAAGAGTCTGAATGGCAGAAAGTCTGCTGTTCGGGCTTTTTTTGTGCAGAAAATGTTTAGAAACCGTTTATCTGTTTCAAATATATAGTTAATCCGTGAAGCTTATATTAAATGAAGTCAAAGAAAACGGAGGACATACAAAATGGACATGATAAAGGCGATGATCTATGGCATTGTAGAGGGAATTACAGAATGGCTGCCGATCAGCAGCACCGGGCACATGATATTGTTAGAGCGTTTACTTTCATTTCAGGGAGTCGGGGAAGATTTTTTCAATGTGTTTGATGTGGTGATCCAGCTTGGAGCGATCATGGCGGTGGTGGTTTTATTCTGGAAACAGATCTGGCCGTTTGGGCTTGTGCCAAAAGAACAGGAGCAGTGGAACCGGAGCGGAATTATTGTAAAAAAAGATATCTGGAATCTGTGGCTCCGGATATTGGTATCCTGTATGCCGGCAGCAGTGGTGGGAATCTTATTTGATGACCTGTTTACAGCCCTTTTTTATAATCCTGTCTGTGTTGCAATGGCACTGATCTTATTCGGTATAGCATTTATTGTAATTGAACGTAGAAATAAAAAAAACAGACCGGTAATCAATAAGCTGTCAGAGATTACTTACCAAACGGCTGTCTTTATCGGTGTGTTTCAGATCATAGCGGCAATCTTTCCGGGAACGTCCCGGTCGGGAGCAACGATCATCGGTGCATTGCTGATCGGCGTTTCAAGGGAAGTGGCTGCGGAGTATACGTTTTTCCTTGCAATTCCTGTAATGTTTGGTGCGAGCATTTTAAAAATAATAAAGCATGGGTTTTCGTTTACAGGGCAGGAAATGATGATCGTTGTCTTAGGGGCGATGGTTGCATTTACGGTATCCATTGTTGTGCTTCGATTTTTTATCAGTTATGTGAAAAAGCATGATTTTCAGGTGTTTGGATATTATCGCATTGTACTTGGGATGATCGTGCTTGGATGTGGCTGTTTAGGAATTTTATAAGAAACGGAGGTGTCAGAATGAGCGGTGTTGTGATTATTCCAGCGTATCTGCCGGATGAAAAACTGGAATCCATTGTGGATGAGGTATATGAGCTCGGGTACCGGATCGTCGTTGTGGATGATGGAAGCGGCAGGGAATATGAAAAAATTTTTGATGAAATTTCGGATGTTGCTGCTGTGATACACCATGAAAAAAATATGGGAAAGGGAGCGGCGATCAAGTCTGCCCTGCGGTTTTTAAGGGAAAATCTTCCATATAAAAATATGACGGTGGCCATTATGGATGCAGATGGCCAGCATGATCCGTTGGATATGGCAAATGTGATGGAGATGGCATATATCAAAAAGAATGCCTATGTTTTGGGCGTACGGAAAATGAATGCAGATATGCCTGTTAAATCAAGACTTGGGAACCTTATAACAAGGATATTGTTTGCTTTATTTACGGGAAAATACATTTCAGATACACAGACAGGATTACGGGCATTTAGCGGAGAAATGATTGACGAGATGCTTGATATAGAGGGTGAGAGATATGAATACGAGATGAATGTTCTAATTCACACAGTGAAGAAGAAAGTATCGATTTACGAAGTGCCGATACAGACTATTTACCGGGACAGAGAAAATAGCTGTTCGCATTTTAAGATATTTCGGGATTCATTTCGCATTTATAAAAACATGTTTGGGTTTGCGTTAAGTTCGTTATCGAGTTTTGTACTTGATTATGTTTTATTTCTGATATTCAGCATGATGCTGCAAAAAGGTCTGTATGATGCGGTAATAGCAAATATAGCGGCAAGGAGTATCAGTGCTGTCTATAATTATTATATGAACACCACAAGGGTATTTCATCAGAAAACGAAAAGGAATACGGCATTGAAGTATGCGGCATTAGCAGCTGCAATCTTATGTGGAAACAGTCTTTTGCTGTCCGGATATCTGTATCTTGGAATACCGGCATACTGGGCGAAGATCCTGACGGAGATCACACTTTTTCTTGTGAGTTTTACGGTGCAGAGTCTGGTGATCTACCGGGGAGAGGAGCGTGATGATTTTGCGGAAACTAAGATATAAAATATTGGTTCTCGTGCTGGATCTGTCGGTTGCAACAGCAATTTTGCTTGCAACCTGGATTATAGAGTATAAACGTCCGCAGGCGGGAATCCGGGTTCAGGCAGCACAGACAAAAGAGGTACAATATTCAGATGGAGGACCGCGCAATGAAATCGGAAACGCAGATCTGACGAAAACGAAAAGAAAAACGGACAACCTTGACTGGCATAAAAAATTTGCATCTCATTTTACAGATGAGGTCGTTGTAGGTAACAATACTTACAGCAGTCCGGATATTGCGATCGAACTGACTTATCATCAATATGACAGTGGTGTGAAAGATACATCGGCAAAAGGTAAACATTTAAAATATGGATCTAACATTTCGTATGTACTGGCAGATATTTATATTGGTGATATCTCCTGTCTGCAGACGGCTTTTGCAAAAGACATGTATGGGATTGGCTATTTTGAAAAACTTACGGACATGTCGGAGCGTATGAAAGCGGTGCTGGCAGTGAATGGTGATTCTTACAGCAATGACAGGCATGCGGATAACGGTACGATCATAAGGAATGGTGTGATCTACAGAAATGAAAAGTCAGCATCTGAAACCTGTGTATTAAACTGGGATGGAACAATGCAGATCTATGGCCCCGGACTTTTAGACAAAGGACAGATGATTGAACAGGGGGCATACCAGAGCTGGATATTTGGCCCGAGTCTGTTAGATGAAGCGGGGAAAGCAAAGACTTCTTTTACAACATGGTCTTATATTACGCAGTCTCATCCGAGAACGGCACTTGGATATTATGAACCCGGACATTACTGTCTGCTGGTCGCAGACGGAAGGCAGGAGTCCTGCCGTGGAATGTTTTTATCGGAGATGGCAGAAGTATTTGAAAACCTGGGATGTAAGATTGCCTACAATCTGGATGGAGGGCATTGTTCATTCATGACATTTCAGGGGAATGTGGCAAATCATCCATACAAAAAAGAACATGAGATACCAGATGGTATTGTGATTACGGAGGTATCAAAATGAAGTGGTTTCAAAAAATATTATTTCATATCTGCCTGATCTGTGTGGTGGTCTGTATCGTGGCGGGAGTGGTCGACTGGTATAATCCTTACATGAATTTTGGCGGGTATGTGTGGATTGAAAAAGTAATGCTTGGGGCTGGCATCTTGCTCTTAATTTTAACACATAAAAAAGCAATGAAAATAAAAAGATAATGGAGGACTTAATTTTATGAAACTGATAGTAAACATGATACAGGGATTTTGTATGGCGCTTGCGGACAGCGTACCGGGAGTGTCAGGCGGTACGATTGCCTTTATTTTGGGATTTTATGATGAATTTATTTTTTCGCTGGATCATCTTGTGGCGGGGACAAAAGAGGAGAGAATCCGTGCAATACGTTTTCTCACAAAACTTGGAGCAGGCTGGATCATAGGATTCTGCGCATCTGTGCTGGTGTTAGGGAGTATATTTGATTCGCATATATATGAACTTTGTTCCTTGTTTTTAGGATTTTCTGTATTTGCTGTTCCGCTTATCTTAGCAGAGGAGAAAAAGTCATTTGCCGGAAACTATAAAAATATTATTTTTACCGTAATAGGCATTGCTGTTGTTGTAGCAATTACCTGTCTGAATCCGAACGGTTCTGGAGAGGGAATGGATTTAAGCCAGCTTTCTATTGGAAAAATTATTTTTGTGTTTTTTGCAGGGATGATCGCAATTTCAGCGATGGTACTGCCTGGAATTTCAGGCTCCACGCTGCTTTTGATCATGGGACTTTATGTGCCGGTAATGAGCGCAATCCGTGCATTTTTACATCTGGATTTCGGAGTAGTGCCGATTCTTATGGCATTTGGACTTGGCGTTATCACAGGAATCGTGGCATGCATCCGACTGGTAAAACTAGGGTTGGAAAAACAGCGCTCGAAGATGTTGTATCTGATCCTTGGACTTGTCATCGGTTCACTCTATGCGATCGTACAGGGACCGACTACACTTGATGTGCCCAAAGCGGCGATGACAGTTTCTAGTTTTCACGTGATTTTCTTTTTGCTTGGAGGCGTGATACTTGCAGTGCTGCAGGTGGTGAAAAGACGGATGGAGAAGTAGAAAATTATCCGATACCACGGTTTTTACAATGATTTTACATGGATCAAAACAAAGAAAATTGGGATATTCTGTATAGAAAGATAAATATTTTTACTCAAAATTTACATAAATTACACGGCTGAATGATAGAGCAGGATGACTTTGTCTGATATATTCAATATAAGCTTTGAGGGTAAATGTAAAGGAGAGTTCAAATATATGATAAAAACCTATGTAATAGATACGAATGTATTGATTCAGGCACCATATGCTCTTGAATGTTTTGAGGATAATAATCTGGTACTGCCACTTGTAGTATTAGAAGAACTGGATGGCATGAAAAAAGCAGAGGGCGAAAAAGGGGCAAATGCAAGAGCAGCTGTTCGAAAATTGGAAGGGTACAGACAAAAGGGAGATTTATTACAGGGAGTGAAACTTGATGGCGGAGGTATTTTAAGAATAGAAAAAAATTTTGTAAATGTAGAATTGCCATCTGATCTTCCGGATGATAAGCCGGATAACCGGATATTGAAAGTATGTATGGGGCTTGCCGATACAGCAAAAGACAGTCAGGTTATACTTGTCACAAAAGATATCGTATTGCGTTTAAAAGCGCAGATACTGGGAATGAAAGCAGAAGATTTTGAAAGAGAACGGGTTTCAGATGATGATGCACAATATACTGGCAGAACAGAAGTATATTTTCCTGAGGATATGATTAAAGAATTTAAAAAGAAGGGAATCTCTCTTGATGACACTTATCAGAGTGATGAGGAAGGAAATCGCAGTACACCTCAATTTCATGAAAATGAATTTGTAATTTTAAAATCTGATCAATCCTCTAAAAAGACGCTTCTTGGAAGAGTATCAGGTGGAAGAGTAGTTCCATTGGTGTATAAAAAAAGCAAACCATATGGAGTTTCACCGAGAAATGTCGGGCAGTATTTTATGCAGGAAGCACTTATGACAGATGCAGATACGGCACCGCTTGTGATTATTAAGGGGATGGCTGGAACTGCAAAAACATTTTATACACTTGCTGTCGGAATGGAAAAAGTATATAACAATCCGTCAAAAGAATATCGCCGCATCATTGTATGCAGGCCTAATGCACAGTTTGATGATGATATTGGTTTTTTGCCGGGTGATGAAAAAGAAAAAATAGCACCATTGATGCGACCTGTGATTGATAATTTAGAGCAGATTCTCGATTCGGATGAGAAGGAACGATATGAAGATGAAGCGGAATTAAGTGACAAAATAACAGAGGTGTTTGAAAGAGGAATTATTCAGACCGAAGCGTTAAATTTTATTCGTGGAAGATCCATTGCAAAGACGTATTTAATTATCGATGAAGCACAGAATATGACACCGAATCAGGTAAAAGGGATTATTACAAGAGCCGGAAAGGGAACCAAAATCATACTGCTTGGCGATCCTAATCAGATTGATAAGCCATTTTTAGATGAAAGAACAAATGGTTTAAGTTATGCGGCAAAGTATATGATGGATAGTACTCTTTGCTGGCAGATCACATTATCAGCAGATGAATGTGAAAGATCTACACTTGCAATGGATGCAATAAAGAGATTTTAAAGGTAAGGGAGATAATGGTAATTGAGGTATAAGGAAATAGAAAAAAATAAAGAAATAAATGCATATCTGACAAAAGGAAATGCGAATCTTGGACAGCTTGGATTTACTGATCATTCACAGGCACATTGCGTGCAGGTTGCTCATCAGGCAGGAAAAATTTTAAAACGGTTTGGATATTCCGAACATGAGATTGAACTTGCTAAAATTGCCGGATATATGCATGATATTGGAAATGCAATTAACAGAACACATCATGCAGAATATGGAGCGCTTCTCGCAAACGAACTTCTGAAAGATACGGATATGACACTGGAGGACCGGATAACGGTTGTATCAGCCATTGGTAATCATGATGAGTCAACGGGGAGTCCGGTAGATGTGATATCTGCAGCACTTATTATAGCAGATAAAACAGATGTCAGAAGAAGCCGTGTGCGACAAAAAGAAAGATCTGCTTTCGATATTCATGACAGGGTAAATTATGCAGTTACGGATTCAAAATTAAAGATTGCGGAAGATAAATCTGTGATTGCGCTGAATCTTCAGATTGATGAAAATATCTGTTCTATGTATGACTATTTTGAAATCTTTCTTGAGCGTATGATGTTTTGCAGAAAATCAGCGGAAATATTAGGCACGACTTTTAAGCTGACAGCAAATGGACGTAAGGTTCTGTAGAGAAATAATCTATGTATATATGATTAATTTTTCGCATATTCTGCCAGCAGTCCCTCAATCTGCAGATTGATATTTTCCGGGAATGTTCCTGCATTGTTGTGGGAGATTTTTATCAGAAAATCAAGATTTTTATATTTTCCGGCAGGGCGGTTCCTTTTCCGGTCCTGGGAGGCTGAAATTTCAATCTTTACCTGTGCGCGTTTCTGTTCAAACAGCGGAATGATAATATAATACAGACGGTCATCCCGAAACGATACATATCCGGCATTTTTGCCGGATTTTGTTGTTAAAAAGAGCCTGTGATCCCGGATACAGGATGGATATAAAGTCATGCCGGAGCGAAGCACAGGTGCATCCGCAGCGAGTTCTAACATCGAGGCGATAGAATAAATGTCAGCATCGGGGAGTACTTCCGGTGTCAAAAGCTGTTTGAGCGTCGATGTCGCATCGATAAACTGCTGGGCTAACAGATAGGAGAGCTCTGCCTGAAATTTGAGCTGTTTTGGACAGACGTTTTCCCGCCGGATCTGTGCGTCGACATGATCGAGCAGGCGTTTGCTGCACTCAAACATGCTTTTTAAAAACAGGGGAAAATCTTCTTCTAAGATCCAGAGATATTTTCCTGAGGCGGCAGGAAAACTGCCGATGATCTCACCGTCCGCATCTTCGGCGTAATGATAGACTGTGCGTGTGGTATACGCATTTTCGTTGAGCGGAGCATTCCATTTCATCTGCTTTGCTGTGGAGCCGGTTGTGGTATTTTCCTCCCGGTAAGACTGGTGGTAAACGGTCTTTCCGTGCTGTTTCCTGCCAGGTGTAGTATTTTTTGTAACTTGTCCTAAAAAGGAATCTGTTCTATTTTTGCGCAGAAAATCATAAGCTTCATTGATCTCCTGTGCAGTAAAATCATAGGCTCTGGTAGAAAATGCTTCCGTGTCAGGATGTACCCGGTGCATCAGCTGTCGGTATTTCTTTTTGATATCCGTAAGAGCTGTTCCAGGGGTGATTCCCAGGATTTTGTACGCCATTGCTTTTGTCATAAATCGAGTATATCATAAAAGAGAAAAAGGTTGTGGGAAAAATTTAGACATATTAAAAACCACCTTTTGCCCCTAAATCTTCATGGAAAATCAGGAGGAACACACATGAGAATCATAATCGTAAGACATGGCGATCCAAATTACGAACTGGACACATTGACAAAAACCGGATGGAGGGAGGCAGAACTTGCAGCGGAATACCTGGCAAAACTGCGGATAAAGGCATTTTATGTATCACCATTGGGACGGGCACAGGATACCGCTGGATGCACCTTAAAAAAAATGAACCGGACGGCAGAGACACTAGACTGGCTCCGTGAGTTTGAAGCACACATTGACAGGCCGGATGTGAAAAATGAAAAGTCGATCTGCTGGGACTGGCTTCCACAGGACATGGAAAAGGATCTGGATCTTTATGACAGGGAGCGCTGGAATAAGACAGACATCATGCGAAAAGGAAATGTGGAAGAAGCTTACCGGTGGGTCTGCGATGGTCTGGATGCATTACTGAAAAAGCATGGTTATGAGCGGGATGATATGTATTACCGCGTGAATGAGCCAAATCATGACACGATCGTTCTGTTCTGTCATTTCGGGGTAGAGTGTGTGATGTTAAGCCATCTGTTAAATGTATCTCCAATGGTTTTGTGGCATGGGCTGTGTGCGGCGCCGAGCTCGATCACCAGTATTTATACGGAAGAGCGCAGAAAAGGGAGCGCAGGTTTTCGTGTGAATGAATTTGGCAGCACGGCGCATCTGTATGTGGCAGGGGAAAAACCATCCTTTGCAGCGCGGTTTTGTGAGTGTTATGGGGACGGGGACAGACAGGATTAAAATTTTGAATAGCTATTGAAAAAAACTTCCCCTTGCTTTATCATCCACTTAACATATGGAAATAGTAGGAAATAAAACGGGGTGAGGTTTTTGTCTATTAAGAAAATTGCAAAGGAAGCGGGAGTTTCCACAGCGACAGTCTCGCGGGTGTTGAACAATCCCGGGTATAAATGTTCTTCGGAGGAATTGCGGGAGCGGATCTGGAAGATTGCCAGAGAACTCAATTATATGCCAAACGAAGCAGCGAGAAATCTAAAAAAGGGAATTACGGATACCAGTCAGAAAGTGTGGTATCTTGATGTGCTGATGACAAGAACGGGCAATCTTGAGACAGATCCGTTTTTCAGTGAGCTGCTGCGTGTCATTGAGAGTGAGATCCACAGGCAGGGATGCATACTGATGCATATTTTTCATCAGCCGTTGTTTTCGAATGACAGAAAATGCCGGACGGAAAATATTGATAAGGTCATTGCGCAGATGGAGCCGGATGGGGACATCCGCAGTGATGGACTGATCATCATTGGAAAATGTAATGATAATGTATTGAAAAAGTTATCGGCAAAATACCGGAGCATCGTCTCCGTCAACCGCAATTTAAAATGCCTGAATAAATATAAAAACCGCTATTACGTTCCATCCATTATTTCCAGTGACGATATTGAGGAGGCACAGTATACCAAACCGATGCTCACCACAGTGCGCCTTCCAAAGGAAGAGATGGGAAAGTTTGCTCTTTATCTTCTGATCGACCGCCTGGGCGGCGGACATAAGGGAATCGTCCGGACGGAGTTAGAAGGAAAACTGATGATCCGGGAGAGCTGTACGTTAGTGGAGAATGCAAACCGGATGGAATATTATATCTGAGAGAAAACAGGTCACGAGCCTGTTTTTTTTATGTTACCTAAAACTATCTGTGTAGCGAAAAAATTTACAATAAATTTACCAGACATTTACCATAAGGAGATTTCAGTAACAACAGGAGAAAGATAAAATAGCCATTGAACAAACAAAAGGAAAGGTAAAAAGGAGCCGGATAAAAAGGTAAGTTAAGGCTTCAAAAGGAGAAAATCTACAGTGGGATGTCGTGTGGATCGATTCCATGCAGGCAGGTGTGCTTGTATACCGCAAGATGTGTGGAGCGAGGCAGATGTAACAAAAACACAGAGAACTCTTTCTGTATGGTTTAAAACCGTCAGGGGGAGTTCTTTTTTATTTAAAGATTGTAAACGTTTGCAGGAAAATAAAGATAATTGCAAAATTACGAATAAAAACATACATAAAAAAACGAAACAAACAGTGGAAAAATATGGAAAATACCATCTGCCATGCAAACGATTACACAATCCGTCGTGGAATCGCATACAAAACTGGTATATAAATACATCAAGCAAGACGTCGAAGCAGAAAACGATCACACAGCAAAAGGAAGAGTCGAGCAGATGGGAACGCCGACAGAGATTTATAAAAATCCGAAGACACCGTTTGTGGCGCAGTTTATCGGAGAATCAGCAGTTATTGCGGATTATGACAGACTGAAAGGATTTCATCTGTATCCGGGATGCAGCAGGGCAATCATACGGCCGGAATTTGTAAAGGCGGTCAGATATGGAACAGAAAAGAGATACCAGAGCCTGTATGCGGAAGGTATCGTGGAACAGAAAAGTAGAGGTCATTGTATACCGTCTGTATGCGGTGGATGAGAAAGAAGCGCATCTGATACAGAATGAAGGATTCCAGGAAAATGAGATGTTTTATATATAGGAAAAAATTCTGTCCGGAGTGGCGGGCATTGTAAAGATGACGCAGGTTGTAGTTTTTGTTGGAAAACAGGGAGGATGAAAGATGAAGAAAGAAAAAAGAGTCATACAGGTAATTATAAAAAGTGGTCTGATCACATGGGTTCTGCTGCTTTTGATCTGGCAGACTGGTTCGTTATTTTACAGCGATGATTTTCTTCCGGGACCGGTTACCACATTTGCGGGAGCGGGAAAACTGGTGGCAAGCGGAGAGCTTTTTCGGGATATTTTAATCAGTATGCAGCGCGTGTTAAAAGGCTGGCTGCTCGGAGGAAATCGGCTATCTGATCTACACATCAAGACTTTATTATAAGACAGACTGGATCTTTATCGGTATTTTTACACTCGGTATCATTGGTTTTTTAGCAGACAGGATTTTGCAGTTTGTGGGAAGAAAAGCATTGAAACGGTTTTGTGTGAGATAAAACCTTGACGTTTCCCGCAAATTGCGCTATAGTACTCTCTACTTTGCAAAAAACAGTGTAGAAATGGAGAGTACTATGACATTTTATCAGGAACTTCAGCTCAGTTCGACAGGTTCAAAACAGCTCATCAAAAATACAACAGACAAAAAAGAAAAGAGACGTCATATCTTAATCTATAACTTTAAGGTCTATCTGGTGATGGTATTCTGTGTGGCGGTTGTGACCTTATACAGTAAACTGACCGGATCGGAAAACAGTGTGGTCGGAGTGACCGTTCTTTTGGCAGTTCTGGTGCTGCGCCAGGCAGATTTTGGGATCAAAACCACGCATGGACTGCTATCAATCGCCGGTATTTTTGGAATACTGATCGCGGGACCAAGGCTTAGCAATATGCTTTCGCCCATCCCGGCATTCTTTGTAAACGTATTCTGTATCATGCTTCTGATGATCTTAGGATGTCACAATGTGGTCATGTACAACCATTCTACGTTTGTACTCGGTTATCTGCTGTTACAGGGATATGACGTGAGCGGACATGCGTATCTGCTGCGCGTGGAGGGACTGCTTGCCGGAATGGTGATCTGTATGGCGATTTTCTATAAGAATCAGAAAAACAGACCATACCGGAGAACTTTTTTGGATCTGTTCCGGGAATTTGATCTTTCCTCTGCCAGAAACCGCTGGTATATAAAACTGACTTTCATTGTTTCCTCTGCGATGCTTGTGATGTCGCTTCTGGGACTTCCAAGAGCAATGTGGGCGGGGATCGCCTGTATGTCAGTCTGCCTGCCGTTTACGGATGACTGCATGGGAAGGGCAGAGAAAAGAGGCCTTTTTAATATCGTTGGAAGCCTTATTTTTGTGGCATTATATCTGGTTCTTCCGGAATCCATGTATCCGTATATCGGCATGATCGGAGGAATCGGAGTTGGTTATTCTGCCGGCTATGCATGGCAGACGGCGTTCAATACGTTTGGGGCGTTGTCGATCGCGGCAGGATTGTTTGGACTGCAGAATGCAGTGATTCTGCGTATCGGGGCAAACATTTTTGGAAGTGTGTATACTGTGATCTGCAATAAAGGTCTGGACCGGCTGGCACAGGTGGTGGAACAGCGGAAAAAAGTAACTGCATAGAGGGCACTCACAAAAAATAAAAATCAAAGAATGAATCAAAGAAAATCCCCGTATACTGGAACAAGGGCATCCGTATACGGGGATTTTAGTGTGCTATGCAAAAAATCAGTCAGCTTGCTGCCACGGGGCAGATCCTGCTTCTTCTGGGGACACATCTGTATTTTACATTTCGTCTGCGGTTTATCCAGCGTAAGATCCCATGTGGGATCAGGCTTAGTTTTTCCGGGAAAAATAATACTTCCTACTCGGCACTTGCGACAGCGTTGGCGGCGACGATCGGGACGGGAAATATTATCGGTATCTCCACGGCGATCGCAGTCGGCGGGGCAGGTGCGGTGTTCTGGTGCTGGATCACAGGTGTGCTTGGAATTGCAACCTGTTATGGAGAATGTTTTTTGTCCATGAAATACCGCAAAACGGAAAAAGATGGAAAGAGGATCGGCGGTCCGATGTATGTGTTGGAGAGAGGCATGCAGCAGAAAGGACTTGCGGTCTTATTTTCTGTGTTTACGATATTAGCGTCGCTTGGGATCGGCAGCAGTGTGCAGGCACATTCGATCAGTGCGGCAATCACGGAACAGATACCGGTATCGCCGCATATCATCGGCATGGCAGCGGGGGTGCTTGCGGGGAAGGTGATCATCGGTGGCAGCCGGCAGATTGGAAAAGTATGTACCTGGCTGGTTCCTGTGATGAGTGCATTTTATTTAGGCGGATGTATTTTTATCCTTATGAAAAATTATACGGTGATCCCGGAGGCAGTAAAAATGATCGTGACCTCTGCGTTTGTGCCGGAGGCTGCCGCAGGGGGTGTGGTTGGGACAACGGTGATGGCGGGGTTAAGAACCGGGATTTCCAGAGGGCTTTTTACAAATGAGGCGGGACTTGGTTCAATTCCCATGGCAGCGGCGACGGCGCAGCATGTCTCACCGCGGGATCAGGCACTTGTCTCCATGACAGGACCTTTTTGGGATACGGTCGTCATGTGTGCAATCACAGGAATTGCTTCGGTTTCAAGTATGATTGCCCATCCGGGCAATTATGTGGGGGTGCCGGGGGAGCGGATGTGTTTTGCCGTATTCCGGGAACTGCCGGTGTGGGGCGATGAGATGCTGTCGGTTTCATTGGTCTTGTTTGCGTTTGCGACGATCATCGGATGGAATGTCTATGGCGAGTGCGCCGTGCGGTATCTGTTTGGGGAAAAGGGTGTCCGCATTTACCAGGTCGTTTATATGATGTGCGTTTATTTCGGCGCAGTGATTACTCTTGATGTGGTGTGGGGCATTTCGGATTTGTTTAATTTTCTGATGGCAGTGCCAAATCTGATCTGTCTTTTGAGACTGCGCCGGGAAATTGAAATAAAAGAGTTACTGTTCACAGGCAGGCATTTTCTGAACTGAAAATGCCGTATGATACAGTGGTGGCAGCAGATTTTGCCGATTTGGAATGCGAAGCATCGGCAAAATCCGTTACTGGAACGAGGTACGAGTGAACAGTAACATAAAAGATACAAAAAAGAAATATTAATGTTTACGATACTAGACAAAACAGAAGCCGAAAGATTATAATAGGCAGTATGGTGTGCAGACAGCACATGTAAATATTAATAAGGAAGAAAGAGGTAACCGTATGTACATAATACAGTTTATCAGAGGATTTTGTATGGCACTCGCAGACAGTGTCCCGGGAGTATCCGGTGGAACCGTGGCATTTCTGCTTGGGTTTTACGATCAGTTTATCGACTCGATCGATGATCTGATCACCGGAAATATGGAAAAAAAGAAAACAGCGTTTTTCTTTCTGATCAAGCTCGGTATCGGCTGGGTAACAGGAATGGTTCTTGCGATTCTGATCCTTGCAAATGTTTTTGAATCCCATATTTATGCGATCAGTTCATTATTTATCGGATTTATAATTTTTGCAATTCCGATTGTAGTCCGTGAAGAATTGGACACACTAAAAGGGAAATATGCATATTGCCCGTTTGTACTGGTTGGGGCAGCCATTGTGTGTGCCATCACCTATTTTAATCCGGTTGGCGGCGGAAACAGTGTAAATCTGGAACATCTGACAGTCACAACGGGAATTTATGTATTCATAGCAGGCGCAGTTGCAATCTGCGCAATGGTGCTTCCTGGTATTTCCGGTTCCACACTGCTTTTAATTATGGGACTTTACCTGCCGATCGTGACGGCGATTAAAGATATCCTGCATTTAAACTTAAAAAGTTTTCCGACAGTATTCGTATTCGGATGTGGTGTGTTAGTCGGTATTTTCAGTATTGTAAAGCTGATCCGTAAGGCATTAGAGCGTTTTCGGGCGCAGATGATCTTTCTGATCGTCGGACTGATGCTTGGTTCTATTTATGCTGTGATCATGGGCCCAACAACACTGGATACCCCACAGCCTGCAATGACGATCCACAATTTTTCCATCCTGTTCTTTATCATAGGTGGGGTAGTGATCTTTGGTTTGCAGCAGATGAAAAAAATTAAAAAATAAACATTTGAGGGCAGTGTGAAAATAAGATTTTCACACTCAAGTTTGTGCTTACGCCCAAACTTGTCATGCGTAAAGTGCAGCGTAAAAATGGAGAATACTATGAAAAAGTTACTGGTTTATTTAAAAGATTATAAAAAAGAAAGTGTATTAGGTCCGCTTTTTAAACTGCTCGAGGCAACTTTTGAACTGATCGTTCCGCTTGTTATGGCAGCGATCATTGATACCGGTGTTGCGACCGGGGACAAGTCCTATATTATGAAAATGTGCATGGTGCTGGTACTGCTTGCAGTGATCGGTCTGACCTGCTCGGTCACCGCACAGTATTTCGCGGCAAAGGCGGCAGTCGGGTTTGCAACAAAACTGCGCCATGCGCTGTTTGCACACATTGAGCGCCTCTCTTTTACAGAGATGGATACTGTTGGAACGGCGACACTGATCACGAGAATGACAAGTGATGTCAATCAGGTGCAGAACGGCGTGAACCTTGTGCTGCGTCTGTTTCTGCGTTCCCCGTTTATCGTGTTCGGCGCAATGGTCATGGCATTTACCATCGATGTCAAAGCGGCACTGGTGTTTGTCGTTACGATCCCGCTTCTTTCCATAATCGTATTCGGTATCATGCTGATCAGTATTCCGCTTTATAAAAAGGTACAGTCAGCGCTCGATAAGGTGCTTGGGATCACAAGAGAAAATTTAACAGGAAGCAGGGTGATCCGTGCTTTTAATAAGGAAGATGATGAAAAAGTACATTTTAATGAAAATAATGATCTTCTGACAAGGGCGCAGATCTATGTCGGAAAGATATCAGCACTAATGAATCCGCTTACCTATGTGATCATCAACGGTGCGATCGTGGTGCTTGTCTGGACCGGTGCAGTCCGTGTTGATAACGGATATATCACACAGGGTGAGGTGGTTGCGCTGATCAACTATATGTCACAGATCTTAGTGGAGTTAGTGAAGCTTGCAAACCTGATCATCAATATCAATAAATCCATTGCATGTGGAAACCGTATCCAGTCCATTTTTGAGATGCAGCCATCCATCACGGACGGATCAGGCCAGAAAGTGGATAAGGTGCAGACGGATACCGCTGACAGATCAGAAGAAGCAGAGTATGCCGTGGAATTTTTACATGTAGGATTAACCTATGCGGGTGCCGGAGACGAATCTTTAACGGATATTGATTTTAAGGTAAAAAAAGGCGAGACGATCGGTATCATCGGAGGAACCGGTTCCGGAAAATCTTCGGTAGTCAACCTGATCCCGCGGTTTTATGACGTGACGTCCGGTTTTATTAAAGTGGACGGAAAAGACGTCAAAGATTATCCGCTTGAGGAGCTGCGTGGAAAGATTGGTACGGTTTTACAGAAAGCCGTGTTGTTCCATGGAACGATTCGCGAGAACTTAAAATGGGGAAACCCGGATGCGACAGAAGAAGATCTGAACCGTGCCATCACAGTTGCGCAGGCAAAAGAGTTTGTCGACAACAAAGAGGGCAGACTTGATTTTGAAATCGAACAGGGCGGAAAAAACCTTTCCGGCGGACAGCGCCAGCGTTTAACGATCGCACGTGCAGTCGTAAAGAAACCGGAGATACTCATTTTAGACGACAGTGCATCCGCACTTGATTTTGCAACGGACGCAGCTCTTCGAAAAGCCATCCGCGAAATGGAAGGAGAGACGACCGTCTTTATCGTTTCCCAGCGAGCTGCTTCAATCCAGCATGCAGACCGCATCGTTGTGCTTGATGATGGAAAGATCGTCGGACTTGGAACCAGCGAAGAGCTGTTAGAAAGCTGTGAGGTATATCAGGAAATCTACAACTCACAGTTTAAGAAACAGGAAGGAGGTAAGACGGCATGAAAAAAGTAGTGACAGACCAGCAGAAGACAACAGTAAAAAAAGTGCTTGATTACATCCGGAGATACTGGTTTTACCTTGGCTTATCGATCGTGCTTGCGGCAGTTACCGTGGCACTGACTCTTTATATCCCGATCTTAACAGGACGTGCAGTCGACCTGATTATCACGAAGGGACAGGTTGATTTTGCAGGAATCCTTGTGATCTTAGAGCGTATGGCAGTGGTGATTTTGCTCACGGCAGCCGCGCAGTGGATCATGAATGCATGCAACAATAAGATTACTTACAATGTGATCCGTGATATCCGGAAAGAAGCGTTTGAGCGGATCGAACATTTACCGCTTAAGTATATTGATTCCCATTCTTATGGAGAGGTGGTCAGCCGTGTCATCGCGGATGTTGATCAGTTTGCAGATGGTCTTCTGATGGGATTTACACAGTTTTTTACCGGAATCGTGACAATTTTCGGTACACTGATCTTTATGCTGACGATCAGTGTGAATATCACGGTTGCGGTCGTGGTCATCACACCGTTATCATTGTTTGTTGCAAGTTTTATTGCAAAAAAGACATTTTCCATGTTCAAACTGCAGTCTGAGACGCGGGGCGAACAGACCGCTTTCATCGAAGAGATGGTTGGAAACCAGAAAGTCGTGCAGGCATTTTCACATGAGGATGAGGCGTTAGAGCAGTTCGACGAGATCAACGGAAGACTGCAGAAATATTCACTGCGCGCGATCTTCTTTTCAAGTATCACGAACCCGGCAACACGTTTTATCAACAGCCTTGTCTATGCGACAGTCGGTGTCATCGGTGCATTTCTTGCCATCAGAGGAAGCATTACAGTCGGACAGTTATCGAGTCTTTTAAGTTATGCGAACCAGTATACGAAGCCGTTTAACGAGATCTCCGGTGTCATCACCGAGCTGCAGAATGCACTTGCCTGTGCTGCCCGAGTGTTTGAACTGATCGAGGAGCCGGTCGAGAAGCCGGATGCAGAGAGTGCGAAAGTGTTAGAGAAAGCGGACGGAAGCGTAGAACTGTCCCATGTATATTTCTCTTATACGCCGGAACAGAAGCTGATCGAGGATTTCAACCTTTCCGTACAGCCGGGACAGCGCGTGGCAATCGTAGGGCCTACGGGCTGCGGTAAGACGACACTCATCAATCTTCTGATGCGTTTTTATGATGTGAACAGTGGAGAGATCCGTGTCAGCGGAACACCGATCGATGAAATGACCAGAAAGAGCCTCAGAAGCAATTATGGTATGGTATTGCAGGAAACGTGGTTAAGGAGTGGAACGATCCGTGAAAATATCACGATGGGAAAACCGGATGCCACGGAGGAAGAGATCATCGCAGCGGCAAAAGCATCCCATGCTCACAGCTTTATCAAGCGTCTGCCAAAAGGATATGATACCGTGATCTCGGAGGATGGCGGAAGTCTTTCGCAGGGACAGAAACAGCTCCTTTGTATCACGAGAGTCATGCTGTGTCTGCCGCCGATGCTGATCTTAGATGAGGCGACATCCTCGATTGATACGAGAACCGAGATCAAGATTCAGGAAGCATTTGCGCGTATGATGAAAGGACGTACCAGTTTCATCGTTGCACATCGTCTCTCCACGATCCGAGAAGCAGATATCATTCTTGTCATGCGGGATGGAAATATTGTGGAACAGGGAAAACATGAGGAACTGTTAGAGAAAAATGGATTTTATGCAAAACTGTATAACAGCCAGTTTGCAAAATAAAATGTAAGAAAAATAAGAACAGCCGTATTTTGAGGTGACCTGTGATCGTCAGATAATGAAGCAGCGGTCAGAATGCCTCAAAGTCCGGCTGTTTTTATGAAGTTTATTTGAAGGTGTTTCTAAGATCAGTAGATCATGCGGTTTCCGCTGATACATTCTGTGGTGGAAGTTTCTATGTAATGGAGAGCACCGTCTACGTCCCTTGCACGGACGAAATTATAAATGGATAAGGCACTCTGGTATAATTCCTCGATGCTGTATTTTATTGCATAGCGCACCCACAGGCTGCAAACAAGGTCGCGGAAAGAGGTAAAAAACAGCGGCAGAAGCATATTTCCACTGATAAAACTCAGTTCGTGGCTGAATTCAAAGATCGATGCAGCGGCATCCTCCGGGGTGGAGGAATTTTTTAATTTGTCCAGATAAAAGGTAAGTCCCTCGATTTCAGCGTCACTTGCTTTTTCAATCGTAAGGCGGGCTGCAAGGTTCATAAAAAGAATACGCACTTCGAGGATGGAACGGATCTCATCACTGCTTAAAGAACCGCCATTATATTTCATAATGGAAACTAAGGTGTCCATAGTTCCATTTCTGCGGTAATCTTCCACGAACGTACCGATCCGTGGTTTTACCACGACAAACCCCTTCTTTTCAAGTTCGGCGATACCGGAGTTGACGACGGCACGTGAAACCTGCATGGATGAGGCAAGTTCACGTTCGGATGGGAGTTTCGTGCCAATCGGAAGTCTGCCGGAAATGATCATATTTTCAAGTTCGGATATAAATAACTCTTTGAGTGATGGTGCATTTAATTTTTGAAATTCCATAAAATTTATACCTCTATTGTGTCAAAAATATTTGTGGTATGGTCACATACCACAAATAATTTTAGGGTTTCCCGGAAAAAAAATCAAGAAAATGTTGTCGAAAGTGTTCAAAAAAACATACAAAAAATGAGTGATAATTTTTGACAATTTATGACAAAATGCATATAATAGAACTATATCAGAAAGAAGAGAGAGAGGATTGCCGATGAGGTCTTTACAGTCTAAATTTCTGGCTTTGACGGTAGGATGTGTACTTCTTTCAGCGCTGGCACTTGGATATGTTGGTTTTCTATATACGCATAAACTTGTAAATGAGGATTCCGCACAGTTCATGAATCTGTTTTGCGAGGATAAGGCAGAGGAGATCAATGCAACGCTGACAAGTATTGAACAGTCCGTGAATATGATTCAGGATTATACAATAGAACAGTATAGCGAACTTGGAAAAAACGGGATGGACAAAGACAATACCGATGTGCTGGTGAAGAAAGTGCAGGAGGTTGCCTTACATACTGTGAAAAATACAGAAGGATCACGCGGAGTCTATATGAGAGTGAATCCGGAACTTGCTGGTCCCCAGACAGGATTTTTCTGGTACAAGGATGAAAATGGCGAAGTTACTGAAGATTCCCTTGTCGATTTTTCAAAATATGCACAGGATGATAAGGAGCATGTCGACTGGTATTATGAGGCACTCGAAAAAGAAGAGGCGTTCTGGATGGAGCCGTATGACAATAAGAATAAAAATGACTGGATTATTTCTTATGTGGTGCCGATATACAAGAATGAAGACTTTATCGGTGTTCTGGGCATGGATATTGATATGGCACTGCTGAAAGAAAAGGTGGATTCTGTACAGATTTATGAGAGCGGTTATGCTTTCCTTGCAGGAGCAGATTATGTAATTTATTATCACCGTGATTATCCGGAAGGACTTGATAAAGAAAATACACATGGAAAGATCAGAAAGGTCTTAAATTTACTGTACAAAAAAGGAACACAGGATAATCTTGTCGGTTATAATCTGGATGGCGTAAAGAAGAAAATGACCGCCAGACAGTTAGAAAACGGTATGTTTTTTGTTGTCACCGCACCGGCAAAGGAGATCAATGCGTCGAGTAACCGTATTATCCGATTGTTTTTGGTTTCAACGCTGTCTATCATCTTTATATCGGTTTTGATCACAATCCATGTTACCAGGGAAATGACGCGTCCGCTCAAAGAACTTACGGAAGCTGCACAGAAGGTTGCCGGTGGTAATCTTGAGGTCAATATCGACTGTGAATCCAAAGATGAGGTTGGTGTACTTGCAGACAGCGTGCAACAGATGGTAAATCACCTGCGGCATTACATTGACTATGTGAATGAGCAGGCGTATACGGATGCCCTGACAGGCGTTGCCAATAAAGCTGCATATAAAGAGTATGTGGATAAGTTAGATAAACGTGCGGCTGATGAGAAGATCAAATATGCAGTTGTAGTCATGGATATCAATAACCTTAAAAAGATCAATGACAATTTTGGACATGAATTCGGTGACATGCTGATCAGGGATGCAAGCAGACTGATACAAAAGGGATTTAAAGACCATATCGTATACCGCATCGGAGGAGACGAATTTGTGATCATCATCGAACAGGCCGAAAAGGCAATATGTGATGAGTTGCTGAGAAATTTTGATGATGGCATTGTGGTTTTCAATAAAAACAATACAAAGTATGAACAGAAAATACAGATTGCGCGGGGAATCGCATTTTATGAGCCGGACTGCATAGATTCTTTTGCATCCGTATTCCGTGAAGCAGATCATGCAATGTATGAGAATAAGGTTATGCAGAAATCAATGCAGACTGCGCCGCCTGCTGCGGGACAGTCTTAGGTACTAAAAACAGATGGAGGATAAAAAAATGAGCGATGATAAAAAGATGGCATGGAAAAAACTGCTAAGCGTTTTTGGTGTGTTTTTCCTGATTATGGCAGTATGGCAGATTGTTGTACTTGAGCTGTTGAAAAATGGAGTGATCGGCACAATGGTTGCGATGATACTGATCTGTGCTGCAACAGTAATCATTTTCGGGTTAGTGTTTGCATTAATCAGGACACTTTTGGATGTTTTCAGACAGCTTATGGGCGAAGGCACAGAGGCAGGAGGTTCCGGTGGTGTTGCAGAGAAGGCAAATAAACTTGCGGAGAAAGATGGTGAGATCGGACAGCTTGTGCGTACATTTCAGGAGTCGATTACTTCATTTTCACAGGTTGTACTTGGCATTAAAAAGGCGACGAAGGAGCTTGGTGAGGTTTCGGAGGATTTCAAACATATCTTTAAGAGTATGACAACTTCTCTGGAACAGACCGAGCAGGCAGTTACCACCATTACCGATAATACAATATCCCAGGCAGATCATACCGTTGATATGAAAGAGAAGATCGACGCTATCAGCAGAACGATTGATGAAATTGCTGAAAATGTTTCGATGTTAGCACAGAGTGCAGAGCATATGAAAGAGAGCAACAAAGCAGCAGAAGCAATCATGGAGGAACTTGTAAATATCAGCAAAGAGAGCGGCATTGCGATTGAAAATGTAAGACAGCAGACAGATCTGACCAACCAGTCAGCGCAGGAGATCCGTACGGCAACAGAGATCATAGCCGGAATTTCTAATCAGACAAACCTTCTTGCATTGAATGCAAGCATTGAGGCTGCAAGAGCAGGGGAACATGGAAGAGGATTTGCAGTTGTTGCGGAAGAGATCCGTACGTTAGCAGATCAGTCAAGAGAATCAACAGAGCAGATCAACCAGATTGTCAATACATTGATTGACAATTCAAATATCAGTGTAGAGATCACGCAGAAGGTATCAGAAGCGTTTGTAAAACAGAATGAAAAGATTCATGATACAGAAGAGATTTTCCGTTCACTGAATGAGGAAATCAAGAATACAAGCGATGCGGTAGATGGAATCAGTGAAGAAGTAAGTGCGTTAGATGATCATAAGACTGTGATCGAGAGTGGAATCACATCTCTGACAGAGTTTGCGGAGCAGAATGCTGACAGCGCCAAAGTAACGACCGAGAATATGGAAGAATTCCAGCAGATCGTTGACCAGTGCAATCAGGCGACAGAGCGGATTGTGACAGTATCAGATGAGCTGGTAGGTTACCTCGGAAAAGTAAACGCAAATGTAAAAGATAAAATAGGTGGACGTAATTAAAAAATAAATCGGAAATGGAGAAAAGAGTACCGCATGAGCAATTGTGCGGTATTTTTCAATACTATGAGAACAGAACAGAAAACATCAGTAAAAAACAGCATAGGAAGACTTGTCTTTGTCGGAATCAGTGTCTTGCTTCAGGTGATATGGATCATCAACCTTTTCTTATGGCTGAACCGTTATTCAGCGGCAATTTCCCTTTTTTCCACGCTGATCGCAGTCTCAGTTGTCTTTGCAATATACGGAACGCATGGAAATATGGCATTTAAAGTGCCATGGATGCTTCTGATTGCAGCTTTTCCGATTTTTGGATTGTGTGTGTTTCTGTTATTCGGGCGTTCGAATCTGACGAGGAGCATGAAAAAATGTTATGAATTGATCGATGAGGAACTTTTTCCTTTTTTAAACGGTGATGATGAGGTCATAAAAGAACTGCAGGAAAAAGATTTGTCGATTGCAAATCAGTCGGATTATATCTGGAAATACGGGCATTATCCGGTATATCATAACACGGATGTAGCATTTTATGCGGATGCGTCACAGGGGCTGGAGGCACAGCTTGCAGAACTGAAAAAAGCAGAACATTTTATTTTTATGGAGTACCATGCAATCGAGCAGGCGGAATCGTTTGAGCGGATTTTAAACGTTTTGAAAGACAGAGCTGCACATGGTGTGGAGGTACGTATTTTTTATGATGATGTCGGAAGTATCGGTTTTATCAATCATGATTTCCGTAAACGCATGGAAGAAAATGACATTGCATGCCGTGTATTCAATCCGATTATTCCGGTATTGTCCGTATTTATGAATAACCGGGATCACAGAAAGATCACGGTCATCGATGGAAAGGTGGGATTTACAGGGGGATATAACCTTGCAAATGAGTATTTTAACATTACCCACCCGTACGGACACTGGAAGGATACCGGTATCCGCTTAGAGGGGGATGCGGTAAAAAGCCTTACTGTCATGTTTCTTGAAATGTGGAATGCCGTGAAAAAAACAGATCAGGATTATCAGAAGTATCTGCCAGAGACAGATTATCAGGCGAAACAGGATGGTTTTATCCAGCCGTATGCGGACAGTCCGTTAGATGACGAGCACGTCGGAGAGAGTGTTTATATGAATCTCATTGCACATGCAAAAAAGGAGATTTATTTCACAACCCCGTATCTGATCATCACAGATGAGATGAACCGGGCACTGGGACTTGCAGCAAAACGCGGGGTGGATGTGCGGATCGTCACACCGGGAATCCCGGATAAAAAACTGATCTACAAAGTGACACGTTCTTATTATGCAGGACTGGTGCGACAGGGGGTGCGTATTTATGAATACACACCTGGATTTATTCATGCAAAACAGTGTGTCTGCGACGGGGAAGCGGCAACCTGTGGCACGATCAATATGGATTATCGCAGTTTGTATCTTCATTTTGAAAATGGGGCTTTTTTGTACAACTGTGATGCGGTGAAGGAAATGCGGAAGGATTTTGAACATATTTTTGCCGAGAGTACGGAAGTGACAGAAAAATATAAGAGCGGGCGATCCGCTGTTTTGCGTGGAACCCAGTGCCTTCTGCGGTTGTTTGCACCTTTGATGTAAAAAACGCACTTTCTATTATTCATGACAATAGAATGTTCGCAGAGTGTGCATTCTATTGTATGAAATCTTCACAGAAGTTTAAATAAATTTTTGGTAAAAGTATGGTAAAATAGTAATTAGAAGGTAACCGGTCAGGAGAAGCCGTTACAAAATAATGTTTCTAAGGAGAAAGTCAAATGGAGTACATGGATATTGAAACAGTCAAGGAACTGGATCATGTTTTTGGGGACATTGAGGAGTTACAGAAGTTTCGCTGTCTGATGATGCAGTACGAATGTGCGATGTTAGAGGTAAAGACAAAGCTGGATGTATTAAATACAGAGCTGTCGGTCCAGAACAGCAGAAACCCGATCGAGTCGATAAAATGCAGGATCAAGGAACCGGACAGTATCATGAAGAAAATGAAGCGTCAGGAGATCCCGTTTTCGGTGGACAACATTGAAAAAAATTTAAATGATATCGCAGGTGTCCGCGTTATCTGCTCTTTTCCGGATGATATTTATACATTAGCGGATTATCTGGAAAAGCAGGATGACATCAAACTCATCAAGAAAAAAGATTACATCAGCCATCCGAAGCCGAATGGCTACCGCAGCCTTCATTTGATTCTTGAAGTGCCGATTTTTCTGACCAACGAGAAAAAGATGATGCGCGTGGAAGTGCAGTTCCGTACCATTGCAATGGATTTCTGGGCGAGCTTGGAGCACAAGTTAAAATACAAAAAAGATATAGACAATGCACAGGTCATTTCACAGGATCTCTGCTTCTGTGCGGAGCTGATCTCACAGTTAGACGGCAGGATGCAGCAGATCAGGGAGCGGCTGGAAGAGAAGAAAGATAATACACAATCCAATATTACCGGGGTTTGATTCAGACCCCGGATGATGAGAAAGTCGATTTAAAGAAACTGCCGGTGCAAAGGAAATCCAGGTGCTATGGAGTGAGCCGGTTTAAACAGATCAGTCCTGAAACTCCCTGTAATGTTTCAAAAACAGATCCGCAAGATTTCCCTGAAGCGTTACCCCAAGATCGGTCAGGGTAGCGGAGAGTGCTTCTAAAGCAGGAACCATATGTTCTAATCTTGCATTTTCGCCCATGTGTCCGATACGGATCACTTTTCCGGACAATTCATCAAAGGAGCCGGCAAGCATAATGTTATATTTTGTGCGCATCTCGTCTAAGATGGATTTTGCATCGGTACATTCCGGGATATCAAAAACCGTTACGGTGTTTGAGTAACCGCTCTGCAGATGAAGTTTTAATCCTGCTTCTTTGACGGCTGCCCTGGTGGCGGAACCGATCCTTGCATGACGCTCATACAGGGTTTTATCGCCGGCGATCAGGTTAAATGCAGCGCGCAGACCGTAGATATCGCTGATCGGCATGGTGTAAGGAAACCATTTCTTCTCATAGTAACCGTCGAAAGCCATCAGATTTGCATAGAAAGATGCAATCGGGGTTTTGCGGTTTTTCATTTTTTCTTTTGCATCATCACTCACCACAACAAAAGTAAGACCAGGAGGTGCAGAGACTGCTTTCTGGGAACCGCCGCAGAGAAGATCGATCTGAAAGTCATCGACGCAGACTCTCTCGCCAAACATACCGGAAACAGAGTCAACGATCGTTAAAATGCCATACTGTTTGAGCAGCGGACAGATTCTGCTGATATCATTTAACATCCCGCTCGGTGTGTCACAGTGGACAACGGTGGCGTAAGCGTAGTCGTGATGATCTTTTAAGTATTCCGCGAGTGCGTCCACATCCAAAGTGTTCTCGTAATCGGCATGGTAAAGTTCCGGGATGCCGCCGTACATGCTGGCAAAGTCGGCAAATCCTTTACCGTAGATACCGTTATCGATGACAAGTACTTTATCGCCCGGCTCTGTCAGGGAAGCGCAGGCAGCTTCCAGTCCTAAAATTCCTTCCCCGTCTAAGATCAGCGTCTCATTTTTCGTGCCAAGAAGGCTGCTGATCAGCTCGCAGGTCTCTTTGTAAAAATCATAAAATTCTTCATCCAGATCAGGATTTGTGCAGGCAAAACTGCGCGCACGCCTTACTGTTTCCGGCACCTGTGTCGGTCCGGGAGTCATGATCTTGTACATAATAATCTCCATTCTTATCCGTTTTTCAATGAAAACAACGTTTTCATTTGCATCTCAAGTTTGTGCGCAAGCACAAATCTTGTGTGTGAAAAATCTCATTTTTCACACGAATCCTCTTTTCTGAAAAATAAATTATTTAAAAATGATTTTGTTTGCTGCTTTGCGAAGCGGCTCGATAACGATCAGAACCACAACGGCTGCAACACCGATCTGTACCAGATTTCCAGGAATGGAAGTAAACGGTGCGATCCAGTTCCCATAAATAATTCCTTCTGCGATATAGTAGCCGACTACTTTGATCACGCAGGCAGCAACGATTGCAAGTGCGTCAAAGCCAAGACCGTGATGCTTTTCTGTAATTGCGCCGACTACATAACCCATGATGGCTACAATCACAAAAGTGAAAGGTGCCCATGCAGTCCAGCCGGAGAGCAGATCAAAAAGTCCCATGCCAATGCCGCCGGCGAGTGCACCGCTTTTTTTGCCAAATAAAATCGCGCAGATGAAAAGTGGAACGTTGCCAAGGTGGATCAGTCCGCCGTTTGCGGTGATCGGAAGTCTGACATTGACGAATGCGGTAAATACATAGGTCAGTGCGATGAAAAGTGCCGTGATAGTCAGAAACTGTACCTGACCGATTGAATTTTCTGCTTTTGCAGCTGTTGTAGATGTTGTGCTCATATTCTTTTCTCCTCATTTGTTTCGTATGACCGATTTTTAACAGTCATTTGTTTATGCCTATCTTAAACGCACACTGGTTTATTTTAAAATGCCAGTTAAGTGAAAAATGAGCAGACCAGTTTATGTGGACTTTTTATGCTCTGCTTCAATACAACATAAAAAAGAGTGCCGGAAAGCCGACACTCTTTTTTAAATCCATTGTTTACAATATCTTAATCTAACAAATAAAAACTGGTTCTATTTAAAAAGAAAAAGGTACATGTGAAACTACTGATTGTGCTGGTAGTAATTATTTTACTACTGTAACGTTGGTTGCCTGAGGTCCTTTAGCGCCTTCTACTACTTCGAATTCTACAGTAGCGCCTTCTTCCAGGGATTTGAAACCATCCATGTTCAGACCTGAGTAGTGTACGAATACATCATTGCCCTGCTCGTCAGAGATGAATCCGTATCCTTTTTGGTTGTTAAACCATTTTACTGTACCTTTGTTCATTGAAAAGTACCTCCAAAAAATATTACTGGCTGTATTTACAGCTAGTTAGAGCATATCATAACGGTTTTGAAAAGTAAAGGAAAAAAACGGATATTTTTTAACCTAATTTCTCAATAACAATATTGTGGTTTTTGAGAAAAATCTCAACCAGTCTGTCCCATTCGTGCTCTAAGGATTTATCGGTGGAAAAGATACGATAGGATACACCGGTCGTGAGCATAAGGTTTCCATTCTGGAACTTCAGATTCAAAAACATGCCGGTCACATCCTGTGGTGTAAAAGGCGTCTGCATACTGGCAAGCGTGCGGGATAAATTGTCCGGTGAGAGCAGAAAAACAAACTTAAAATAAGAAGGTGTCCGTTTTCCCTTGATCAGATCAAAGCAGTGCTGGCGCACTCTGCCGTAGGGCAGAAACACAAGGCCGGATAACCCCTGTTCTTCTAATTCTTCACTGGAATAAAAGTCCGGTGTGACCGTTCCGTCAAAATTCCACACAGCATCTTTCTGGATCGTGGCTTCTTTTAATAAGAAATGATCGAATGTATCAGAGCATAAAAGCTGATTCATAAAATTTTTAAGTTCCGGGATATTGAGCGCTAACATGCGGTATACCTCTTTCATAAGCTGATGGTGTGGTGCTGGAGTTTAAAGGTGGATTTTAATTTCTGCAGGTATCATGATCCACCTTTAAACTCCAACATCACATCCCCATTGTACCATAAAACACCTGGAAACAAAATAAAGGATGTAATCTTTCTGATTTTATAGTAGAATAGGAGTGGTTTTAATCAGTATGACAGAAAAGAGGAAATACAATGAACGAACAAACAGTTTTATTTGATTTATTAAAAGAGGGAGTATCTCCGGCACATGTGGTAAAATCGTGTGAAAAACGTTTAGAGGATGCCGGATTTGAAAAGATAGCTTATGAAAAAGAATGGAATCTAAAAGCGGGTGGACGTTATTATGTGGATCACCACGATACCACATTGTTCGCATTTACGATTCCGGAAGATGAGATGAAAAAAGAGGAAAAACCTGCAGTGCGCATTGCAGCGGCACATACGGATTTTCCGTGTCTGCGCATTAAGCCGTCCTGTGATGTCGTGACAAACCGCTATGCACAGGTCAACATCGAGGTATATGGAGGTGCAATCTTAAATACCTGGTTAGACAGACCGCTTGGTGTGGCAGGACGTGTGGCAGTGAGGGGCAATGATCCGTTTGTACCGGAAATGAAATATTTTGCGTCCGAAAAGAATCTGCTGACAATCCCGAATCTTGCGATCCATATGAACCGCGAAGTGAATAAGGGCGTGGAGTTAAATAAGCAGATCGATATGATCCCGGTTGCAGGGCTGCTTGCAGAAGAAGAGAAGAATGCCGATTATTTCTTAAGTTTTCTTGCAAAGGAACTGTCTGTTGCAAAAGAGGATATTTTAGACTTTGAACTGTCGGTGTACTGCAAGGAGCAGCCGGAGTATGTTGGGGTAGCAGATGACTTTATATCCTCTCCGAGACTGGATAACCTGACATCCTGTGCAGCTTTAGTGTCCGGTATTTTAGATGCGGAAAGAAAAGATGGTATCAATCTAATCGCCTTATTTGACCATGAGGAGATCGGAAGCCGCAGCAAACAGGGAGCAGGTTCTATTTTACTTCACGACATGCTGCTTCGCATTTTAGCGGAATGCGGTGCGAAGGAGAGTGCGCAGGAGCTGCTGTATCAGAGTATGCTGTTATCGGTAGACGTTGCACATGGACTGCATCCGAATCAGGCAGGAAAAATGGACATCACAAATAAACCGGTGCTCGGAAGCGGCTTCTGTATCAAGGAGGCATGTTCCCAGTCCTACGCAACAGACTGTGAGGCGATTGCAATCATCCAGCAGATCTGTGATCTGAAGAAGATCCCGTATCAGAAATTTGTAAATCGTTCCGATATGGCAGGCGGCGGAACACTTGGCTCTATCGCATCTGCGCTGCTGCCGGTAAAAACAGTGGATATTGGTATTCCGCTTCTGGCAATGCATTCAGCAAGAGAATTGATGGGGGCAGCAGATCAGGAGGCACTGACAGAGCTTGTAACGGCATATTTTTTACTTTAAGGAGGAATTTTGAAAAGAAGAAAAAGGCATACACTGCTTAAGTTTATAATTCTTGCAGTGATAGCGGGCGGAGTGGTTCAATATTCCGGAGTGCTTAAGGATACAGGTGTGTTTCCGGAAAAAATCACAAACCAGATCAGTGTAGAACAGAAAAATGCGAAAGCAGAAACATATTCCGGTACGGCAGAGGAACAGACGGCAAAGAGTACAGAGATAAGCACGGAAAATGAAACAGCGGATACCGAAGTGCCGCATGGATATGCTTATGAAACGCTGACGGCGGAGCAGAAGACTGTCTATGACGAAGTGTACCGGATCATTCTGGCACATGATTCAAAGGTAAAAGTAAGTACCTGTGATGAAAAAGTTTTAGAGAAGGCATATCGTTCTGTGATAGCAGATCATGGGGGCATTTTCTGGGTATCCGGTTATAACTACACACAGTATACCATGGGAAAAAAGATTGTCAGCATCGATTTTTCCCCAAGTTATACGATGGAGCGCACAGAGCGTGATTCCTATCAGAGGCGGATCGACGCAGTGGTGGATTCCATATTAAAAAATGTGGATCCATCCTGGGGAGATTATGAAAAGGCAAAATATGTGTTTGAATATCTGGCGGGAAACGTTGAATATCAAATGGGGACGGAACAAAATCAGAATATTATCAGTGTCTTTTTAAATAAGAAAACAGTCTGTCAGGGATATGCCAACGCCACGCAGTATCTGCTGACACTTCTGGGGATTCCGGCTGTTGTGGTGACAGGAACTGCGGAGGGAGACACACACGCATGGAATCTTGTCCAGCTTGACGGTGCATATTATTTTATGGATACGACATGGGGAAATTCTTCCTATAACAATGGTGCGAGCGGTATGGGGACTTTTATCAATTATAATTATTTCGGGGTGACTACGGCTGAGATCAGCAAAACGCATCAGGCGGACGGTACACTGCTTTTGCCGGAATGTACGGCAACGGCAGATAATTATTATGTAAGAGAAGGAAAATATATCACCGAGTGGGAGCCGGAAGTGATCGGACAGATTTATGGCGCTGCTTATCGTAATGGAGCTGTCACGGAGGAGATTCGTTTTTCGGATACATCTTTATATGATCAGGCAAAAGCATATCTGATCGATGAACAGCATATCCGCGATTATTGTGAGGGAATTACAGGATTATCGTATATTGAGGACAGAGATCAGAATGTACTGATCCTGAAATTTTCGTAGAAAAGATATCAGATAAAAAATATATAAAATATAATAGAAACCTCTATACAAAACAAAGTTTTTGTGCTAATGTTATGTAGTAATTGATACTACATGTAATGGAAAAAAATAACATATAAAAAGTTTTTGAATAACAAATTGTCGGACTATGGAGGTTATAAGATATGTACAAGATCGTGATTGACAGTTGTGGAGAACTGCCGGAAGATTTAAAAAAGGATGGACATTATCAGAATGTATCGTTAGAGTTAGAGGTAGATGGATGCTATATCCGCGATGACGAGACATTTGACCAGAAGGATTTTCTTCGCAGGGTAAAGGAAAGTGTTACCGGACCAAAGTCTGCATGCCCGTCTCCGGATGAATATATGAAGTCCTATGAAGGGGATGCCGATCATGTATATGTGGTAACTTTATCCGGCAAGCTTTCCGGATCTTATAACAGTGCCGAACTTGGAAAAAATTTATTTGAGGAGGAACATCCGGGCGAGAAGAAGATTTATGTATTCAATTCCCGTTCCGCTTCCGTCGGTGAGACACTGATCGGTATGAAAGTGCAGGAGTGTGAAGAGGCCGGTATGAGTTTTGAGGAAGTTGTTGCGGCAACAGAGAAATATATCAGTTCCATGAATACATTTTTTGTACTTGAAACATTAGAGACTCTGCGAAAAAACGGACGTCTGACAAATCTTAAGGCATTTATTGCAAATACATTAAATATCAAGCCGGTAATGGGTTCTACAGAGGAAGGATCGATCTGTCAGCTTGGTCAGGCGCGTGGCATGAACAAAGCGCTGGATAAGATGATTCAGGATGTGATTGCAAAGACAAAAAACTGTGAGAACAGGGTGCTTGCAATTTCACACTGTAATTGTCCGGAGAGAGCAAAAGCAGTAAAGGAAAAAATTGAAAAGATAGCAAAGTTCAAAAAAATCATTGTTACGGATACAGCGGGCGTCAGCACAATGTATGCAAATGACGGCGGTGTTATTATCGCAGTTTAATACGGCGGAATAAGTGTCAGTTACCGATCTGCCGGCGTATGAGGACTGCAGCATCCGTCAGGGAAAGGACAGTATATGAAAGAACTGACATATGAGGAAGTATTAGATCAGATCGAACATCAGAGACGGTTTGGAAATCGTCCGGGGGCAGAGGTATCAGCGCTGATGCTGGAAAAGTTAGGCAGACCACAGCAGAATATGAGTGTGATCCATATAGCGGGGACGAACGGAAAAGGTTCCGTCTCTGCTTTTTTGTGCTCAATTTTAAAGGAAGCAGGGATTCGTACCGGAATGTTTACCTCACCGCACCTGGTTGATTTCAGGGAGCGGATCTGTGTGGACGGACAGATGATATCCCGTGAAGAAGTGACAAAACTTGGAAACATGTTGCTTGAGGAGGACTTTGGGACAGTACCGACGATGTTTGATTATTGTCTGGCAATGGCACTGCTCTATTACAGGGACAGACAGTGTCAGGCTGCCGTGATAGAGACCGGGCTTGGGGGAAGATTAGATTCAACCAATGCAATCGGCGTGCCGGAGGTTACGGTGGTCACGAAAATCGGGTATGACCATATGGCGGTTTTAGGTGATACATTAGATAAAATTGCGGCGGAGAAGGCGGGAATTATCAAAAAGGGTACAAAACTGGTATTAGAGAGCCAGAAAAAAGATGCAATGGATGTTTTGCTGGAAACAGCGGAAAAAGAAGCAGTTACTGAGATAAAGATTGCGGATATGCATGACGTGACCGAATGCCGCTATGAAAATGGCAGACAGTATTTTTCCTATCAGAAATATAAAAATCTTGAGATGGCAATGCTTGGTGTCCACCAGTATGAAAATGCGGCTGCTGCGATCCTTGCCGCAGAAATTTTTCTGAAAGACAGAGGAATTTCAGATGAAAAGGCAGAATACTATATCAGAGAAGGAATCAAAAAGACAAGATGGGAAGGACGGATGGAGATCCTAAGCCGGGAACCGTTTTTTATGGTGGATGGTGCACATAATGGTAACGGAGTGGCGGCATTAGCGGAAAGTCTTCGTACTTTGTTCCCGGGAGAGAAGTTTCATTTTGTCATGGGAGTTATGGCAGATAAAAACTATGAGGAAATGATCGAGGAATTACTGCCGCTTGCACTGGATTTTAAGACGGTGACGGTAGAGTCAGAGAGGGCACTGGCGGCACAGGAGCTGTCGGAGAAGATCCGGGCAAAGGGAATCTGCGATGCCGGACTTTTACACTCTTTTGACGAACTGATGCCGGGACGGCTGGATGTGGCACACAAAACGATCGCATTTGGGTCTTTGTACTTTGTCGGGGAGATTGAAAAATATTTCCAAGATGTAACAAAAATCACAAAAAATTTACAAATTTACTAACTTTGCTTAACAGGTGGTTATAAGGAATTTTTTTGGCTATAATAATCGGTGTTGAAAAATAATGTGGATTAGAAAGAGCTGATAAGATGGTATTTAGCAGTTTTGAATTTTTATTCCGGTTTTTGCCGTTTTTTTTACTGATATATTATGTGACACCGCAGAAATGGAAAAATGCGGTGTTATTTGCGGGCAGTATTTTATTTTATACGGCAGGTGAGGCAGAATATGTAGTGCTTTTACTTGCTTCTGTGGTGATCAACTATGTTTTTGGCAGGCTGATGTACCGGGATACTTATGAGGGAAGAGGGAAAAAACAGCTGATTTTGCTGATCGTGGCGCTGTGTTACGACTTTGGTGTTTTATTCCTTTTTAAGTATAGCGGTTTCATGGATAAGCTGCCGCTCGGTATTAGTTTTTATACGTTCCAGATTGCAGCCTATATCATCGATGTTTACCGGGGAAGGGTGCCGGTGGAAAAATCGTTTATCCGGCTTGGAACGTATGTGACGATGTTTCCACAGCTGATTGCCGGACCGATCATCAACTATTCGGAGGTCCGTATGGCTTTATGCAGCAGAACCGTTACTTTCGAACAGTTTGAATCCGGATTAAAAATACTGATACTGGGACTTGGTGCAAAGGTGATCGTTGCAGACCGTATTGGACTTTTGTGGAATAACATCCAGGCAATCGGCTTTGAAAGTATTTCAACACCGTTGGCATGGATGGGAGCGTTTGCATATTCGATCGAACTTTATTTTGATTTTTCCGGTTATTCTCTGATGGCATTGGGACTGGGACGGATGCTTGGATTTGAATTTCCGAAAAACTTTAAACATCCCTATATTTCAAGATCGGTATCCGAATTCTGGAGAAGATGGCATATTACGCTTGGACGCTGGTTCCGGGAATATGTCTATATTCCGCTTGGCGGCAACAGGAAGGGAAAAGCGCGTACGATATTTAATTTATTTGTGGTATGGAGTCTGACTGCCGTCTGGCATGGGGCAGAGGGACATTTTCTGATCTGGGGAGCATCACTGCTCTTACTGCTTGCTTTGGAAAAAGCATTTTTACTGCAGTTTCTGAAAAAAAGCAAAATACTTTCCCATGTATATCTGGTGCTTGTAGTACCGCTTACCTGGATGGCATTTGCGATTGCGGATGTAGGACAGCTTGGTGTCTATTATGCAAGAATGTTTCCATTTTTCGGTGTGGGAGAAACGGTCAGACAGATGGATTTTTTGCAGTATCTGAAAGATTACGGTCCACTGTTTCTGATGGGGATTGTTTTTTCAACTCCATACCCGACAGCTTTATATAAGGTATTTGAAAAAAAATGGCTGGGGAGTCTGGCGGTGATCGTGGTGTTAGGATTAAGTCTTTATTATATGGCAGTTTCTACGAATAACCCGTTTTTGTACTTTAATTTTTAGGACTGGTGAATAAGCGTGAAAAAAATAATGAAATGCAGGGTTGCTGTCTTTTTGATCATTGGCTGGGGGGTACTTTCCCTGATCGGATATTTAAAAAAAGACGGGATCTATAAAAATTATTCCATCGATGTAAAAAAAACTCCGTATTTTGTATTGGTGTTAGACGGAATTCATGATAAAATTTATCCTTGGAGTAAAGAGTTGCCGGATCTGTTGCCGGATGGAACAAAACCACAGAACCAGGAAAGTGTCATTGCAAGTACAGAAATGACGGATGAGGAAAACGTGGCAGGGCAGACGGAAACAGTAATGCAGGATACAGAAACGGCGGCTGCAAAACCAAAGAAATTTATACAGGTGGATGACAGTTATTTTGATGATGCAGTTTTTATTGGAGATTCGAGAACGGTAGGTCTGCATGATTATGGTGGACTGGATCATTCCGATTTTTTCGCAACTGTTGGTATGAATATTTATGATCTGTGGAAAGATGCATTCTGTGAGGTCAACGGGAAAAAGGTGACATTAGAGGAAGCCTTGAAGGCAAAGCAGTATAAAAAGGTATATTTTCAGATCGGTATCAATGAGATGGGACGTGGAACACTGGACGGGTTTATGAATGAGTATCAGAATGCAGTGGAGAAATTCAAAACACTGCAGCCGGATGCGGTCATTTATGTGCAGGCGATCATGCATGTGACCCAGAAAAAATCTGATTCAGATCCGATTTTTAATAATCCGGGCATTGATGCGAGAAATCAGCGCATACAGCAGCTTGCGGATGGTGTTCGTGTGTTTTATATTGATGTCAATGAAGTGGTGTGCGATGATCAGGGTGGATTAAAACAGGAGCTTACGTTTGACAATCTGCATCTGTACGGGTCGAAATACAACATCTGGGTAGATTTCTTAAAGACCAAAGGAATCGGGACAGAATGATGAAGTTTTGGGAAGACTGGAAAGAAAAACTGAAAAAATTTTTGAAAGCGGATGTGCTGGCAGAATGCAGGCAGCAGGTGGATCATGAGAACAGAGTCGTGCTCTGTGTCTTAAACAGTTCCATGGTGTGCCTGTCATTTATGCTGGCATTTTACATATTATGGAGAAAACAGGCAGACTATTACCATGAACATATGTGTATTTTATATGCAGCATTGTTTCTGATCTTACTGTTTGTTTCTTTTTATTCGAAAAGAGATTCAGGTATCCGTTTGTCTGTTTTGATCGCGGTCGAGTACGTTGCAACAGGTTCCTGTTTTGCCATGAATCATATTATATTTGGTGGACGGGAAAGCACAACGGCATATTATCTTCTGGTGGGACTTGCATTCTGTTTTCTGGTGCGTCCCATCCAGATGTATCTGATGCAGGCGGGGATCACCTGCATACTGGCGGTCAGTATGCGCTTGATTCACAGGCTGAACAGGATCAATATGAAGGTGAGCTGCAATGTCTTTCCGACCGCGTGGAAACGCCGGAAGAAAAGAAGCGGTTGTCAGAAGCTATGGAATTGTCGAATATCCGTGAACATTTAAAATCACAGGATGTGTATATCGTAGAGGTTCCGCTGCGTTCGAAAAATGGAAAGTACCGTCAGAAACAGATCCGCTGTATGTATTTAAATCAACAGACAGGTACACTGCTTTTAATGCTTTCCGATGTTGAGGACATTGTGAAAGAAGAAAAAGAAAAACAGGAGCAGCTGGAGAAAGCACTGAAGATGGCAGAGGCAGCCAATGAGGCAAAAACGAAATTTTTAGCCGGAATGAGCCATGAGATACGAACACCTATGAATGCGATCATCGGTTTAAATTCCATGATACGCTCATCGCTTGATGACAGGGAGCAGGTGCTTGATTATACGGAAAAACTGGATTCAGCATCCCAGTATCTTTTAGCACTGCTAAATGATATTCTTGATATGTCGCGAATCGAGAGTGGCAGCATGAAACTTGCTATCCGGGCATTTGAGGGAGATAAGTTCTGGGATAATGTCAATATGTTAGCGAAGGCACAGGCAGTCATGGCAGGTGTCGGCTATTCTTTTGAAAGAAGAAAGAAAATCTCGGAAGTGTATATTGGGGATTCCACAAGGTTAGAACAGATCATGGTAAATCTGATCAACAATGCGGTGAAATTTACCCCCAAAGGTGGAAATGTCAACGTCTCTGTTGCAGAGCAGGAAACGGATGGAAGAGTACAGCTGACCGCAGTCGTTTCCGATAATGGAATTGGTATCGCAAAAGATTTTCTGCCAAAAGTATTTGAAATTTTTACACAGGAGCATGAAGAAAATACCCGTGTTTATGGAGGGAGCGGTCTGGGACTGTCCATTGCGCGCAATTATGCAAGGATGATGGATGGTGACATTACGGTAGAGAGTGCGGAAGGAAAAGGCACCGTGTTTACCGTGACCGCAAAACTTGATTTTGACCGCCGGAAAAAGGCGCGGAAGGAAAGAACAGAGAATATCAGTTTTGAGGGAAAGCGGATTCTGCTTGTTGAGGATCATCCGCTTAATGTCATCGTTGCAAAGGGACTTTTGGAAAAGAAACAGTTTGAGGTTGTCACAGCGGAAAATGGCAAGAAAGCGGTGGAACTTGTGACAGATGCCCCGGAATATTATTTTGATGCGATATTGATGGATATTCGCATGCCGGTTTTAGACGGAATTGAGGCAGCAAGACAGATCCGTGCTTTAGACAGAGCAGATGTCAAAGAACTTCCAATCATTGCAATGACAGCAAACGCAGGAGATGAGGACAGAAGACAGACGAAAGAAGCAGGGATGAGTGAACACCTTGCAAAACCGATCGATCCGAAACTTTTATATACGACGCTGCAAAAATTTATTTTACCGTAAAAAAGTTATAAATGATTCCCCGATTACACATACTACGGAAAAAGATTGTGTGAAAGGGGAATTTTTTTATGTCATTAAAAATTAAGATCACAGATGTGCATGCAAGACAGATATTGGATTCAAGAGGAAATCCGACGGTGGAGGTCGAGGTGACTGCCGAGACAGAGACAACCGGCAAAAAGATCACGGCGAGAGAGTCTGTTCCTTCCGGTGCAAGTACGGGAAGATTTGAGGCAATCGAACTGCGTGATGGTGATAAAGATTATTTCGGCCTTGGTGTGCAGAAGGCCGTGGATCATGTAAACACAAAAATCCGGGAAATGCTGCTTGGGATGAATGTGTTAGAGCAGGCAAAATTAGACCGCGCAATGGTGGAACTTGACGGAACCGATAATAAGGGAAACCTTGGGGCAAATGCGATCCTCGGGGTATCGCTTGCCTGTGCAAAGACGGCTGCAAAGGCACTGGATATGCCATTATACCGCTATCTTGGCGGAACCAATGCCAAAACGCTCCCGGTTCCGATGATGAACGTGATCAACGGCGGTGTCCACGCAAAAAATACGCTTGATTTTCAGGAATTTATGATCATGCCGGTCGGAGCACGCGGTTTCTCACAGGCTCTTAAAATGGGTGCAGAAGTATATCATTTTCTGCGCCAGATCTTAAACGAAAACGGTATGAGTACAGCAGTCGGGGATGAGGGCGGTTTTGCACCGGATTTTAAGAATACGGGAGAAGCGTTTTCTTATCTCTCAAAAGCGGTGGAAAAGGCAGGTTACCGTGTCGGGGAGGATATCGTTTATGCGATGGATGCGGCGGCGAGTGAACTGTATGACGAGGCGCGCGGTGTCTATGTATTTCCGGGAGAGTCAAAGGGAAATGGGGAAGAACAGGAGATCGCAAGAAGTTCTGAAGAGATGATCGCCATGTATGAGGAACTCGTGCAGCAGTTCCCGATCGTTTCTATCGAGGACGGATTGTTCGAAGATGACTGGGAAGGATGGCAGAAACTGACAAAGAGACTTGGTGATAAAGTACAGCTTGTCGGAGATGATCTGTTTGTGACCAATCCCAAACGTATCCAGTGCGGAATTAAACTTGGTGCTGCAAATGCAGTCCTTGTCAAAGTAAACCAGATCGGAACCGTGACGGAGTCGTTAAATGCGATTGAGATGGCGAAGTCAGCCGGATATCATACGGTCATTTCCCATCGCTCCGGGGAGACGGAGGATGCATTTATCGCAGACCTTGCAGTGGCGGTCAATGCCGGACAGATCAAGACGGGAGCACCGTGCCGCGCAGAGCGCACCAGCAAGTATAACCAGCTTTTACGCATTGAGGAGGAACTGGCAGAGGATGCGGTGTTTGTGCCGGAAGAAATCACTGAAAAGCAGAAAGCTGAAAAAATGGGTTGAAAAAAGGAAACGTCTATGTTACAATGATTAAAGTTGTGAGTTTGTAACCTAGGAGGGAACGATCGTGGCAGTTGTAAAAACAATTTTGACTGTAGTTTTTATTATAATCAGTGTGGCATTGACAGTTATCATCTTAATGCAGGAAAGTAAATCCGCAGGACTTGGAGCAATCGCAGGTGCAGCAGACACATATTGGGGCAAGAACAAAGGACGTTCCATGGAAGGTATGTTAGTAAAACTGACCAGAATTTTTGTTATCTTGTTTATCGTGATTGCAGCGGTATTAAATATGAGTATTTTTTAAGATGAATGGATGGCTGTCGCAGATGCGGCAGTCATTTTTTTGATTCATAGGAAATTACGTCCTATGAATCAAAAAGCCCTCCGGGCGGGATCGCACTGCGTCGGAGATGGATTATGTCGCAGGGTGGCCCGCCGCAGGCGGTGAATCCTGTGGAACAGGATTCTTTGATAACAGAAATGCTTGCGAAGCGGGCATTTATCATTCCTAAGAAAAAAGGACGGGGTTTATGGAGAAAACAATTTTAGAAGAACGGAAAAAGACAATTTACCAGTTTATCTGCGATGAGTTTTATGTACCGATGAAAGCAAAGGAGATGGCAGTCGTTTTATCAGTACCGAAATCCCAGCGCAGTGAACTGCAGGGAGTACTTGACGCGCTTGTGATGGATGGCAGGATCGAGGTGACTTCCAAGGGAAAATATATCAAATCAGAAGGAAAATACTTAATCGGTACATTTACGGCGCATGCAAGAGGTTTTGGATTTGTCAGCATCGAGGGGGAAGAGGAAGATATCTTCATCCCGGAATCACAGGTGCATGGTGCGTTTCATATGGATACGGTTCAGGTGGCGGTTACTTCTGAGAATAGTGGAAAACGCAGGGAAGGTACGATTACAAAAATTATATCCCGCGGTACCACACGAATCGTATGTACTTATGAAAAAAGTAAGACGTTTGGATTTGCCGTGCCGGACAATCCTAAATTCGGTTCAGATATTTTTATTCCGCAGGAGCGTTCGAAAGGAGCTGTCAGCGGACATAAGGTCGTGGTCGAGATCACGGACTACGGCAAAGAGGGAAGAAAACCGGAAGGGAAAGTGGTTGAGATCATTGGTCATATCAATGATCCGGGGACAGACATTATGTCTATCGTAAAGGCTTACGACCTGCCGGTAGAATTTTCAGAAAAGATCATGCATCAGGTGGAAAATGTCTCGAACGAAGTCAGCACCGCAGATATGGCAGGACGCATGGATTTCAGGGACTGGCAGACGGTCACGATCGACGGGGAGGATGCGAAGGATCTTGACGATGCGATCACACTGACAAAAGAGGGAGATAACTATAAGCTTGGCGTGCACATTGCGGATGTTTCAAACTATGTGCAGGAGCACAGCGCACTGGATGTGGAGGCATTATCCCGCGGTACATCTGTTTATTTAGTCGACCGCGTGATCCCGATGCTGCCGCATAAATTGTCAAATGGGATCTGTTCTTTAAATGCAGGCGAAAACCGTCTGACCTTAAGCTGTGTGATGACGATCGATACAAAAGGAAATGTGATCGATCACACGATTGCAGAGTCCGTGATCAAAGTAGACCGCCGCATGAGTTATACCAGTGTGAAAAAAATCCTTGAAGATCATGATGAAAATGAAATCGGAGAGTATGAAGAACTGGTTCCGATGTTTGAACTGATGCAGGAACTGGCTGCGATTCTGCGCAAAAAACGTATGAAGCGCGGCTCGATCGATTTTGATTTTCCGGAGACGAAGATTGTGCTTGATGACAAGGGAAAACCGGTCGAGATTAAGCCTTACGAGCGGAATGTTGCAACGAAGATCATCGAAGATTTCATGCTGATTGCCAATGAAACGGTAGCGCAGGATTATTTCTGGCAGGAACTGCCGTTTGTATACCGTACACATGACAACCCGGATACTGAAAAAATCAAGAAGTTATCGACATTTATCAATAATTTTGGTTATTCTATCCATATCGGACAGGACGAAGTGCATCCGAAAGAACTGCAGAAGCTGCTGCAAAAGATCGATGGAACGCCGGAGGAAGCACTGATCAGCCGGCTGACACTGCGTTCCATGAAGCAGGCAAAGTATACGACCATGAGTACCGGTCATTTTGGACTGGCAACACCTTATTACTGTCATTTTACATCACCGATCCGCAGATACCCGGATCTGCAAATCCATCGTATTATCAAGGACAATCTGCGCGGACGGATGAATGCAAAGAAAATAGAGCATTATGACAAGATCCTGCCGGAAGTTGCGAAACATTCGAGCGAGATGGAGCGCCGCGCGGATGAGGCTGAGCGTGAGACTGACAAGCTGAAAAAGGTGGAATATATGTCAGAGCGTATCGGTGAGGTGTTTGAGGGTGTGATCTCCGGCGTGACCGAATGGGGATTTTATGTGGAACTTCCGAATACGGTGGAGGGGCTCGTACATGTGACAACACTTGTAGATGATTATTTCCATTATAATGAAAGTACTTATGAGCTGGTTGGCGAGGTGACGAACATCCGCTATAAACTAGGACAGCGCGTACATGTCATGGTGACAGGAACTGACAAGATACTGCGTACAATCGACTTTCGTGTGGTGCGGGAGAATGAGGAAGAATAAAAAATCATCTTGCGTTCCCCGGCATTTCGGGGTATACTATACAGGCTGGATATTGGATAAGAAAGGAAGGGCATGATGGCAAAGACAGAAAAAAAACTGATTGCGAACAACAAAAAAGCCTACCATGACTTTTTCTTAGAGGAGCGTTATGAAGCTGGCATTGAGCTGCATGGCACGGAAGTAAAATCCATGCGCATGGGAAAATGCAGTATCAAGGAAGCGTTTATCCGTATCGAGAACGGAGAAGTCATTATTTATGGCATGCACGTCAGTCCCTATGAAAAGGGAAATATCTTCAACCGCGATCCGCTGCGTCCGAAGAAGCTTCTGATGCATAAGTCAGAGATCCGCAAGCTGATCGGAAAAATCGCAGAAAAGGGTTATACTTTAGTGCCGGTTGAGGTATACTTTAAAGGAAGTCTTGTAAAAGTTGATATTGCGCTTGCAAAAGGTAAGAAGCAGTATGATAAGCGTCAGGATATTGCAAAGAAGGATATGCGGCGTGAGGCGGAGCGGGATTTCAAAGTAAAGAATCTGTACTAAAGAAATTTATGGAAAAAGAATGGATGATGTGGTCTTTTTGATTCACAGGAAATGATATCTTGTGTGTGAAAGGGCTGCATCTGAAATATATATTTATGGGCTTGTAATGGTTTCGACAGGGATCATGAAGCTGGAGAAGCGAGTCGCACGGGATGCGTCAAATTCCAAAATTAAAATTAAACGCTGAAGATAATTTAGCATACGCTGCCTAATGGCAGCAGTCTGACCTAGAGCACTCACACTTTAGGACCCAGGCTTCGACTATGTGAGAAACGACGCAGGCAAAGCTTTGAGCCTGCGGGCGTACGATGAAGCTACTGAAACCGGAACTGTGCCTACGCAGGTCTGGCAGAGGGAATGTTAAAACATAGGATACGCTCGTAGAAGGACAGGGGATTGGTTTTTGGACACGGGTTCGACTCCCGTCAGGTCCACTCGTAAAGTGCCGTATTTACGGCACTTTTTAAATTTCGTGTTGCATTTGGTGACATATTTTATGTCATACTGATATAAAATAAGGACCACCATTGAAGGAAGTCCTGATTTATTCATGACAATAGAATGTTCGCAGAGCGTGTATTCTATTGCTTTAACAGCTCTGTAATGTTGATCGTCAGATCATCGTAAATACATACCTGTATATCGTCATCAAAACTGTACAGATCTGTCAGTTCTTCTTTTTCTAAATCATAAACATTTACTGTCCTGGTCAGTGGATTTACGATCAAGTATTCACGTACACCGGCAGAGTGGTATTTGAATAACTTCACACCGTAATCAATTCGTTTCGTACCCGAAGACGCAATCTCGATGATCCAGTCCGGTGCACCATTATATCCACGATCATCCAGCTTAGACTTGTCACAAATAATGCTGATATCATGTTCAACGTATGTTTTATCATCCTTATTCAGAAAAACGGCGAATGGGGCAGGATAGACCTTACAAAATCCATTGTTTTTCTTGATATACTCACGGATTTCTGCGGATAAATTCATAACAAGTTCCTGATGCAATCTGTTTGGTGGTGCATATCATAAATAACGCCATCGATCAGTTCTGCACGCTGTCCTTCCGGGAGAGAATAGATGTAATCGGTTGTGTAGGTGTTTTCTTTTGAAAATGGCATAGTGTATACCTCCTTTACATTTTGATGATGGCTGTTTGACAAAAAAATATATATGACATATAATATACTTAACGAGGCAGCCGGAAGGTGAGTGCACTTCACCCGACCCGGCGAATTTAATACTAAGTTATCAAGAGATAGCCGTTCCTAAACTTTACCAGAGAGCAGGACGGCTATTTCTTATGTTTTCTGTGGGTATCTATGTAAGTCAGAATCGCCATCAACATGATGACAAAAGTAAATAAGTCATTCCATGAAACCATAATAATCATCCTTTCCGTAAGGATCGGATCAGATGAGAGCACGTCCTCCAGCTGCCTGGGTAAGCATATTATGTTGTCGAGAGGCCATTGCAAATATAGTATCGATAATAGTATAACTTGTGTTAATGTTGTCTGTTGATATAAATATATAAATTTCTCTTTTATATTTAACTTGTAGTATTACGTTGATTTTAACATATTTGTAATAGCCAGGCAATGATATTATACTAATTGTAGTGATATATGTTATCCGCATGTTTTATTTGAGAGTTACACATTACTGTGTATTTTTCTATTTCATATGGAGAAAGTCGTTTTTGCAGGGCTTTATTAGTTGTTTGTTTTAAAGGCTTTTTTCGGCAGGTTCATGGATTGCATGACTGGTGGAGGAGAAGAATAGGCAGTTGAGAATGGTGTGAGAAAAATATAGAGGGTTTGCACGTTGAAGAATGTTGTAGTATGATAGCGTTGCCATGAAAGGAATGATAAAATATATGAAGAAAGTTCAAAAAAATAGCTTTGAGAAGATGTGCGATAGACTTGAAGAAAATTTTGTTTTGAACGAGAATGAAATTAAGTATGTAAAAAAACATCTTTACCCAATAAAAGAGGATAAGGATATGCTTTTAAAACTTAAGGCAGAGGCATTAGAGGATGATTATATAGCTGTAATGTCGTTTGCAATTACAATGTTGGCATTGATGGTAGCAGTAATAACTCTATGCGTTACTATGCTATCAGAAATAGGAATGCCGGCTAGGTGGGTATTATTCCTGATTTATAGTGTGTTACTAGTGTATTATTTTGTTACTATAAAAAACAAAATGCGATACTTTAAAAATGTAAATAAATGGCGACAGTATATTTTGGTTTGCATAGATGAAATGGTAAATGAGCAAAATAAAAAGAAAAAGAAGAGGCATAAATAGAGTCAGATTTATCTTAACAGCTCTGTAATGTTGATTGTAAGATTATCGTAAATACATACCTGTATATCGTCATCAAAATTGTATTGATCTGCTGGGGATGCAATCTCGATGATTCAGTCCGATGCACTGTTGCATCTGTGGTCATTCAACTTAGACTTGTTACAAATAACGATGATATCAGGTTCAACGTATGGTTTATCATTCGTATTTAGAAAGACAGCGAATGGTACCGGAAACTGCCGGGATAAAAGAAACGCCGATTCCTGAAAAATCAGGAATCCGGTGAATTTGTTTTTTCGCAGACAGCATTTCTTTTTTGTGGCGGATATGATCAGTGCGATTCTGCTCTACCGGAGTGCAAAAAAAGGAAAGAAGCACATCTCTTAAAGATTCTCCGCTATTTTAATGCTTAGATCCATGTAAATGCAGCGGTTTTCCGGCAGTTTTCCGGTCAGCAGATAATCTACCAAAAGGGAGAGGGAGCGTGCACCCTGCTCATCCGGCTGTTGGCAGATTGTGGCAGAGATTACGCCGTTTCGTATCATTTCACAGGTCGATAGAACAGCATCAAATGTAATGATCTTAAGAGGACGCTGCAGGGATGCGTTTAAAACTGCACGGCATCCACCATAGACGCCGGCTGCTGTAAAATAAAGTGCAGACAGATCCGGGTGGCGGTCTAAGAGGTCAGAAACTACTTCGTAACTCTTATAATCATCATCGCCATTTTCCACGACATCCACAATGCGGATATTTGGATGCTTTGTATGAAGATGGGAGGTAAAACCGCTGATACGTTCTTCGTGGCAGAGAACATTGTGAGAGCCGGTCACGATACCGACACTTGCATAATCTCCGGAAAACAGATGCAATAACCCTGCGGCGGTCTGCCCGCATTTGTGGTAGTCGCTGCCGACATAGGCAATCCGTTTCGAATCAGGCATGTCGGTGTTGATCGTAATGCAGGGGATGCCGTTTTCCCAGAGCAAATCTATCTTTTCCTGTATGGCAGGATCATTGTAGGGAGAGAGGATCAGTCCATGGATCTCTTCTTTTAGCAGTTCATCGATCGTCTGAAGCTGACTTTGTAAATCAAAAGAAATACGGCGTTCAATCACGGTACATCCGTAAATGGACAGTTCTTCAAGTTTTTGGCGAAGACCGTCCATGACCTCATCAAAAAACGGATTTTCTGCGCCGAAAAGCAGGACACCGATTTTTAATTTTTTCTTTTGCGCTGCAAGCGCAATACCAGCCTTGTTTGGCTGATAGTCTAAAAGCTTTGCAATTTCTAAAACTTTCCGTTCTGTCTCGGCGTTGACAATGCCGCGGTGATTTAACACACGGTCCACAGTGCCGCGTGAAACACCGGAAAGCTCTGCAATTTCCTTCATGGTAGCCATAGAAAAACCCCTTTTTATTTCAATTGATTCATTTGATGCCGACATCATTCATACAAATAAAGATAACATAAAAAACAATACATTGTCAACTTGTGTGCATGTGCACATAGATGGGAACAGGAAAAAGAAGTGTTCTACGAATCGGATGGAAGTGCACATGGCTGAAATAATGTGAAAAATGAACGTATAAGTAAATGTAAACAAAAATAAATATGAAAAAATGTACAAAAAGTATATTGCAAAATGGTCATCCCGGATGTATGATAAATAAAACGTGCACGAGCACACAATGAAGTGATTTGTAAAAAGGAGAGCGGTATGTTGTACATAGGAATTGATCTTGGAACATCTTCCGTGAAGCTGCTTTTAATGGATGCAGCCGGAAATGTAAAAAATATCGTATCAAGAGAGTATCCTCTTTATTTCCCGAATCCGGGCTGGTCGGAACAGAAACCGGAAGACTGGTACAAAGAGACGATGCAGGGGTTAAAAGAACTTTTGGAAGGTTTTCCGAAAGAAGAAGTTGCCGGAATCAGTTTTGGCGGTCAGATGCATGGACTGGTAATTCTTGATGACAAGGATGAGGTGATAAGACCGGCGATACTGTGGAATGATGGCAGGACAACAGAGGAGTGCGATTACTTAAATAATGAGATCGGCAAAGAAACATTGTCAGAATATACGGCAAATATTTCATTTACCGGTTTTACCGCACCAAAGATTCTCTGGGTAAAAAACAAAGAGCCGGAGAATTTTGCAAGGATCAAAAAGATCATGCTGCCAAAAGATTATCTTGCATATAAGCTGACCGGAGAGCACTGTACGGATGTTTCGGATGCGTCCGGTATGCTGCTTTTGGATGTGAAGAACCGATGCTGGTCGAAAGAAATGTGTGAAATCTGCGGCATTACGACCGACATGCTGCCGAAGTTATATGAGAGCTATGAATGTGTCGGTACGGTCTTACCGGAGATTGCAAAAGAACTGGGATTATCTGAGAATGTGAAGGTGGCAGCCGGTGCGGGAGATAATGCAGCAGCTGCAGTTGCAACCGGAACTGTCGGAGATGGAAAATGCAACATTTCACTTGGAACAAGTGGAACGATCTTTATTTCTTCTGCAAAATTTGGTGTGGATAAGCACAATGCACTACATGCATTCTGTGATGCAAATGGAGCTTATCATCTGATGGGATGTATGTTATCCGCAGCGTCCTGTAACAAATGGTGGATGGATGAGATCATCGGAACCAAAGATTACAAAAAAGAGCAGGAAGCGATCACAAAACTTGGCGAAAACCATGTATACTATCTGCCGTATCTGATGGGGGAGCGTTCCCCGTACAATAACCCGAATGCGAGGGCCACTTTTATTGGCATGACGATGGATACGACAAGAGCGGATATGACACAGGCAGTATTAGAGGGTGTTGCATTTGCGCTTCGCGATTCCTTCGAAGTGGCAAAAACACTTGGTATTCCAATCGAGCGCACAAAGATCTGCGGAGGCGGGGCAAAGAGTCCTCTCTGGAAAAAGATCATTGCAAATGTATTAAATATCAAAGTAGATGTGCTTGAGACAGAAGAGGGACCATCTTTAGGAGGCGCAATGCTTGCAGCCGTTGCATGTGGTGAGTACAAAGATGTAGAATCTGCAGCAGCCGCAATCGTAAAAGTGGTCGATACGGTGGAGCCGGATCCTGAACTTGCTGCAAAATATGAGGCACGCTACCAGCAGTTTAAAAATATTTATCCGGCATGCAAAGATCTGTTTGACAAGATCATCTGACGGACAGGAAAGGGTATTGTTCCTGACTGTTTTGAATAGTAACAGCCGGATATCAGAAAAAATTTGCTTATGCAGGAAAGAAAACCTGCAGGGCAAATGAGATAGAAGATAAGAAAAGAGGGAATAGGACATGCAGATTTACGAAGTTACGGATGCACGTTTTCGCAAATATGGAAAAGTAATCCGGAATATTGATTTTTCAGCATTGACGGAGGCAATGAAAAAGACGCCGGTTCCATCCGATGTAGTTTACGAGCCGTCGATCGCAGAATTAGAGGCATTGCCGGTGGCAAAGGAGATTGAGAAAGTCTTTTACGGAGAACTGCCGATTCAGATCGGATACTGTAATGGACACAATGTGCTTTTAAATGCAGTGGAATATCACCGCAGCTCAGAGATCAATCTTGCGGCAACCGATGCGGTCTTAATATTAGGTTCAGAGGCAGATGTGACCGATGATTTTACCTATGAGACATCGAAAATGGAAGCATTCCGCATCCCGGCAGGAACAGCCGTGGAGGTGTATGCGACCACACTGCATTATGCACCATGTCATGTGGACGATGCAGGATTCCAGGTGGCAGTCATTCTGCCGAAGGGCACCAATTATCCGTTGGATGAGGCACACGCCGGCGGGGAGGATGCACTTCTTACAGCAAAGAATAAATGGCTCATCGGTCATGCCGAGGGCGGGCTGCCGGAGGGAAGTCATATCGGACTCATCGGCAAAAATTTAAATGTCAGAGAATAAATTTTTATAGAAAAAATGAAGTATGTACAGAAAAAAAGAAAGCGGAGGAAAACAAAATGAATAACATTCCAGAAGTAAAAGTTGGTATCGTGGCAGTCAGCCGTGACTGCTTCCCGGAGTCATTATCTGTAAACAGAAGAGAGGCATTGGTAAAGGCCTACACAGATAAATACGGTGCAGCAGATATCTATGAGTGCCCGATCTGTATCGTGGAGAGCGAGATCCACATGGTACAGGCATTAGAGGACATCAAGAAAGCAGGATGTAACGCACTCTGCGTATATCTTGGTAACTTTGGACCGGAGATCTCCGAGACACTGCTTGCAAAACATTTCGAGGGACCGAAGATGTTTGTTGCAGCAGCAGAGGAAACACAGGACAACCTGATCCAGGGACGTGGTGATGCATACTGTGGTATGTTAAATGCAAGCTACAACTTAAAATTAAGAAATGTACATGCATATATTCCGGAATATCCGGTAGGTGACGCAGCAGACTGTGCAGATATGATCCATGATTTCCTGCCGATTGCAAGAACTGTTATTGGATTATCCGAGTTAAAGATCATTTCTTTCGGACCAAGACCGTTAAACTTCCTTGCATGTAATGCTCCGATCCAGCAGTTATACAACCTTGGTGTTGAAATTGAGGAGAACTCTGAGTTAGATTTATTTGAGGCATTTAACAAACATGCAGGAGATGTGCGTATCCCGGAAGTTGTTGCAGATATGGAAAAAGAGCTTGGCACCGGAAATAAAAAACCGGAGATTCTTGCAAAACTTGCACAGTATGAGCTGACACTGACCGACTGGGTAGAGGAGCACAGAGGTTACCGCAAATATGTAGCCATCGCCGGAAAATGCTGGCCAGCATTCCAGACACAGTTTGGATTTGTACCATGCTATGTAAACAGCCGTCTGACCGGACGCGGAATCCCGGTTTCCTGTGAGGTTGATATCTACGGAACACTGAGTGAGTTCATCGGAACCTGCGTGAGCCAGGATGCAGTAACTTTACTTGACATCAACAACTCTGTACCGAAAGATATGTATGAAGAGTCCATCAAAGGAAAATTTGATTACAAACATACTGATACATTCATGGGATTCCACTGTGGAAATACCTGCTCTAAGAAACTTGCAAGCTGTGAGATGAAGTACCAGATGATCATGGCAAGAAGCCTTCCGGTCGAAGTGACAAACGGTACTTTAGAGGGAGACATTGCACCGGGCGATATCACATTCTACCGTCTGCAGTCTACATCCGACAATAAGATCCGCGCATACGTGGCACAGGGCGAAGTACTTCCGGTAGCAACACGTTCCTTCGGTTCCATCGGTGTATTTGCGATCCCTGAAATGGGAAGATTCTACCGCCATGTACTGATCGAGAAAAACTATCCGCATCACGGAGCGGTTGCATTCGGACATTACGGAAAAGCACTGTTTGAAGTATTCAAATATCTTGGCGTTCCGATGGAAGATATTAACTACAATCAGCCTGCATCCCTGCCATATCCGACAGAGAATCCATTTGCATAAAATGTACATAAATTAATATATTACCTGAAACCCGCGCATCTAAAACGTAACATACCGTTTTGGATGCGCGGGTTTTTGCGTGAAAGGGTTCGGGTGTCAAAAGGTGGTTTTTATTTTTTAACACCCGAACCCTTCCACATAACCCCTGCCATAGAAACTGGAAATATCTACTTGTAGAATCGCACATCATCCTCTGTTACAATGCAGATACGTCAAAATGAAACAAATATGTAATATTTACTTAACAAAAAGTAAATATCTGTAAATGGAGGATTTCTACATAATGAAAAAAAGAAACAAGATCGTAGCATTTTTACTGGCAGGAGTGATTGCAGCAGGACATGGCAGCGTGGTGTATGCGGCAGGGTATGGAAGTGTGGTGTATGAAGATGTGGCATGGGATCTGTGTGCGCTGAATGAAGAACGCATGAAACTGGAAGTACAGGAAAAAAATACAGACAATGATGCTGCTGGGAATGACCAAGCAGACATCGAAGAACGTGAATCACCGCAGAGTACATCTGAATATGCTGATATCGGTATCGCATCCGTATTAAATTATGTGAATTTACGCGCGGAACCTTCCGTGGAAAGTGAGGCACTCGGAAAGCTGTACAATAACAGTGCGGCAACGGTGTTGGAAACAGTTTTGGATGAGGCAGGAGAGGAATGGTATCTGGTCAGTTCAGGTTCGGTGGAAAACGCTTATGTGAAAGCGGAATATGTAAAGGTCGGGGATGAGGATCTGGCGCGGGGTGTCAGCACACGATATGCGACGGTAACGACTACGACGTTGTTTGTGCGTACCGAACCGGGAACTGAGGCATCCGTGCTTACCATGCTGCCGGAGGGCGAGGATGTGGTCGTCTATGATGCGCTGGATGAGTACGGGTGGTACCGTGTGTCGACGGAGGAAGGCTTAGGATATGTTTCGGGAGATTATGTGACGGTCCGGACGGAGTTTCGCGTGGCAGAGTCGAAGGAGGAAGAGAAAGAGAGATTAGAGCGAGAGGAGGCGGAGCGCCAGGCGGCAGCAGCCGCGGCGGAAGCGGCAAGAAAAGCACGCGAAGAGGAAGAGAGAAAGGCAGCGGAAGCAGCGAGAAAGACACAGGAAGAAGCGGCAAAAGCAATGGCACGGCAGCAGACACAAAATGCGCAACAGGCGCAACAAAAAAATGACAAAGTACAGGGAAGCAGTCAGGGGCAAAGCAGCAGTTCATTCGGCAGTAATACAACAGCGAAACCGCAAACAGTTTCCAATGGACAGGCAGTCGTGAACTATGCAGCTCAGTTTGTGGGAAATCCCTATGTTTATGGTGGCAGCAGCCTGACAAACGGAGCGGACTGTTCCGGATTTGTGATGAGCGTATATCAGGCGTTTGGAATCAGTCTGCCCCATTCTTCAAGTGCACTGCGCAGTGTTGGATATGGTGTCAGCTTAGACGCGATACAGCCTGGAGATATCGTATGTTACAGCGGACATGTGGGAATTTATGCAGGAAATAATACGCTGCTTCATGCAAGTTCTCCAAGTACCGGCATCAAGTACACGTCGCCTGTCACCTACCGCGAAATTCTGGCGATAAGAAGGATTTTCTAATGATCTATGGAAAAATATGGATGCGCAACCGATTGAAAAAATTGTGAAGAATTTAAAAATAAAGGTAAAAAAAAGGGTAAATCATGTATTTTTGCACAAGTATAAATATGCATTTTTTACAAAAGAGAAAAATACATGTTAAAAATTTGTCATACCGTGTCGAAATAAAATCCAATATTGTCATTTTGCTGATAAATCAAGGAATATCAGGGATTTTTCATAAATTGACAAATGAAAAAAAATGTGCAATAATCAGCAAACTGATAAGAAAAAATAATGTTTTTTGTTTTCGATGTAGGAAGGAATGAGTCGAATGATTGAAAGAAAAATCAAATTATCTGACACAGAGGAAGTAAAGGATTTTGTGAATGCTGCCGGAAAATGTGATTTTGAAATTGATGTATGTTACAGCAGAGCAGTCATTGATGCAAAATCTTTGCTTGGAATGCTTTATTTAGGTGTTTGCAAGGAACTTACGATCAAGTATGGCGAAAAGGATGCACGTTTTGAACAGGTTGTTGGAAAATATGCAATAGCCTGAAGCAGAGATGCTGCCCATAGATCATGATTTATGGGACGATGTATAACAGAAGATAAAGGGATAGATGAAAAGACTGATTTATATATCTGGAAAGGTATGTGGAATCAGTCTTTTTTGTGCTATAATCCATATATGAGCAAAAAGATTGAAAAGAACGAAAAAGGTGTCATAAAAATATCGGTCCGTGATCTGGTCGAATTTATCCTGCGGGAGGGCGATATCGACAACCGCCATGGACGCGGTGCTTCTGCGGAGGCGATGCTTGCCGGGGGAAGGATCCACAGAAAGATCCAGAAGCGGATGGGCAGCAATTACCATGCGGAGGTTCCACTGAAAATTGCAATCGAGGAAGACGAGTACCAGCTTGTGATCGAGGGACGTGCGGACGGGATTCTGATCGAGAGCGCGGAGGAAGAGATCACATTTGCGGATAATTTTAATCACATGACGATGCCAGAAGACTGCAAAGTCACGATCGACGAGATTAAGGGCATGTACATGAAACTTGATCTGTTAGACGATGCGGTCGGTGTACACCGTGCACAGGCGATGTGTTATGCCTATATCTATGCCCTGCAGCATGATCTTGCCACTATTTCAGTGCAGATGACGTACTGTAATTTAGATACCGAAGATATCCGGTATTTTCATTATGATTACACGTTTGAGGAACTTGCGGTCTGGTTTGAGAAGCTGATCACCGAGTACAAAAAATGGGCTGATTTTCAGTTCGCATGGAAAAAACTGCGTCAGGCATCCATCAAACCGCTGCAGTTTCCATTTTCCTACCGGGAAGGGCAGAAGGAATTAGCAGCCGGTGTGTACCGCACGATCAGCAGAAAGAAGAATCTTTTTATCCAGGCGCCGACCGGAGCAGGAAAGACAATATCGACCGTGTTTCCGGCGGTCAAGGCGGTTGGGGAGGATTTAGCGGACAAGATCTTTTATCTGACGGCAAAGACGATCACAGGGACGGTGGCGCGGGAAGCATTTGAACTTCTGCGTAAAAACGGATATCAGGCAAAAGTGCTTACAATCACGGCAAAAGAAAAGCTGTGCCTGTGTGAGGAGATGGAGTGCAATCCTGTCAACTGTCCATACGCAAAAGGGCATTACGACAGGGTCAACGATGCAGTTTTTTCGTTGCTGCAAAAGGAAGATATGATCACGAGAGAGGTGATCTTAGAACAGGCGAAGGAATACAATGTCTGTCCGTTTGAAATGTGTCTGGATACGGCGACATGGGTGGATGATATCATCTGTGATTACAATTATGTATTTGACCCGAATGTCTATCTGAAACGTTTTTTTGCGGATGGTACCACAGGAGATTACATTTTTCTGGTGGATGAGGCGCACAATCTGGTCGAGCGGAGCCGGGAGATGTACAGTGCCATTATATATAAGGAAGATTTTCTTTTGGCAAAGAAGATTTTAAAGAAATATGGTCAGGCAAAACTGATGCGGGAACTGGAAAAATGTAACCGCGTACTGCTCTCCTATAAGCGTGAGTGTGAGAAATATGTGATCTATGAATCAATTGGAAATTTTGCGTTTGAGTTAATGAACGTGGCGTCGGATCTCGATGAATTTTTACAGAAAGCACCGGAGTTCCCGGAGCGGAAAGATTTAAGTGAGTTTTATCTGAATCTGCGCAATTTTTTGAATATTTATGAACTGCTGGATGACCACTATGTCGTTTATGCGGAACACGAGCAGGATGGACGCTTTAAACTCAAATTATACTGTGTGGATCCGTCGAAAAACCTGCAGGAGCGTATTAACAAAGGGAATGCAACTATTTTCTTTTCCGCGACGCTGCTTCCGGTGGGCTATTATAAGAGCCTGCTCTCGACTGAAACGGATAATTATGCAGTTTACGCAAAGACGGCATTCCGGGAAGAACAGAAATTGCTGCTGCTCGGAAATGATGTGAGCAGCAAGTATACCAGACGAAGTGCAGGGGAGTTTGAGCGGATCGCTTCCTATGTAAAAAAGACGACAGATGCAAAAAAAGGAAATTATATGGTGTTTTTTCCATCCTACAAAATGATGGAGCAGGTCTGCGATGTCTTTCTGGAAAAATGCCAGTCAGATCCATCCTGTGAAACGGAAACGTTGATTCAGCAGCCTGGGATGAAAGAAGAAGAAAGAGAGTCTTTTTTACAGGCATTTTCGGAAAAATTATCGGGAGAGCGGAAAGGATCGCTGGCTGCATTTTGTGTGATGGGCGGTATTTTCGGGGAAGGGATCGACCTGAAAAATGAACAGCTGATCGGTGCGATTGTCGTCGGCACGGGACTGCCGCAGATCAGCAATGAGCGGGAGATCCTGATGGGATATTTTGAAAAACGGCTTGGTGCCGGATTTGATTATGCCTACCGGTATCCGGGAATGAACAAGGTGTTACAGGCGGCAGGAAGAGTGATACGGACGGTGGAGGATGTCGGAGTCATAGAACTTTTAGATGAGCGTTTCCTGCAGAGTGAATACCGTGCGCTGTTCCCAAGAGAATGGGAAAGGCAGACGGTATGCAGGATAGATACGGTGGAAAAGTATTTAGAAGAATTCTGGAACCGTTCTTAAGTCTGTGTCAGATCGTAGGCAGCAGTTTTAAGAATTCCTCGGTGGACTGTGAAACCGGGAGCGTCGGGTTGATGGCTGCGACCATCTGTCTCGATGGCAGTTTTTCCTTTGTTTTTACGATAAACAGATCTTTGGATTCCCGGCTTAAACAGTAATCCGGTATAAATGCGATACCAAGACCGATGCGCGCAAGGTCGATCAGAAGGTCGTTACTGCTAAGTTCGATCTGCGGGATCAGCTCAAGCTGATGCTGTAAAAACAGGTTGTGCAGGAACTGGCTCGTCGTACTTTTGCGGTCGAGCATGAGGATTGGGTACTGTTTCAGTTCCTCAAACGGGATCTCCTGCTGTTTCAGGTTAAAATATGCCGGGTTTGCAATGAATACGTCGGTAAAATTGCAGACGGTCTTCTGAATGTAGGAGTGATTCAGGTTCGAGTTCGGAAAGTTGGTCACGATCAGATCGACTTTTCCCTGATCGAGGAGATCCACGCAGCTAAGGGATGTCGCGTTCGTCACCTTGATCGGCACGTTCGGGAACTTTTTGTGGAACTGTTTTAAATAAGGTACTAAAAAGTAACGGCAGATGGTGTCGCTTGCACCGATGTGAAGCTGACCGAGTCCGAGACTGCCGGAGTCTAAAAGCTGGCTTTCACCGCGCTGAATCAGGTTCATTGCCGGTTCGATGTGTTTTAATAATACTTTTCCGGCAGGAGTGAGCTGTACTTTTTTCGTGCTGCGGATGAAAAGCGGCTGGTCTAACTTTTTCTCAAGCGTTTTGATCGACTGGCTGACCGCGGACTGGGAAATAAAAAGCTGCTTGCTTGCCTCGGAAAAACTTAAGGATGTTGCCACATAATAAAACACTTTATATAATTCGTAATTGATATCCATGAAGTCCTCTTTCTGCGGGCTGGCCGCATATCATTTGAATGAAGAATGTTAATAAAAATAACTATCATGATTATAAGACGTGCTTATAAATCTGTCAATAAAGACTGATAATGGGGATGCGTGAAAGCATTTCCCAATGAAAGAAAATGATTCAGGAGTAAAAATAAGAACATGTCTGCAACAAAGCAGATATAATTCATGACAATAAAATGCTCGCAGAGTGTGCATTCTATTATTTATAGAAATATTAATAAAATTAATAAATAAGATTAAATATATTAATTATGCTTATTTTATAACCTATGTTATACTTTGAAAAGACAAATGGAAACTGAGAATGGAGGTTACCACATGAGCAGTGTAAAACGTGTATATGTTGAGAAGAAACCGGAATATGCAGTCCGGGCAAAAGAATTGCAGTCTGAAATCAGAAGTTATCTTGGAATCAGTGGTGTGACGAAGGTGCGCGAGCTGATCCGTTATGATATTGAAAATATTTCCGGGGAAACTTATAAAAAAGCCTTAGTAACCGTTTTTTCCGAACCGCCGGTAGACGATATTTATGAGGAAGAGTTTGATTTAAACGGAGCAAGAACATTTTCCGTAGAGTTCTTACCGGGACAGTTTGACCAGAGAGCAGATTCCGCAGAACAGTGCGTGAAATTATTAAATGAAGAGGAAGAGCCGATCATCCGCACTGCAGTGACTTATGCGATCGATGGTACAATCAGTGACGAAGAGTTTGCAGCGATCAAAAAACACTGCATCAACCCGGTCGATTCCAGAGAGACAGGCTTAGAGAAACCTGAGACTTTAGTGCAGAGTTTCCCGGAGCCGGAGGATGTTAAGATCTTTGACGGTTTTCGTGATACGCCGGAGGCTAAGTTAAAAGAGTTATACGATTCATTGAATCTTGCGATGACATTCAAAGACTTTTTACATATCCAGAATTATTTTAAGAACGATGAAAAACGCGATCCGTCCATGACGGAGATCCGTGTGTTAGATACCTACTGGTCTGATCACTGCCGTCATACCACATTCTCCACAGAACTTAAAAATGTGGCATTTGATGACGGTTATTACTGCGCGCCGATGAAAGAGACTTATGAGGATTACTTAAATACCCACAAGAACCTGTATGCAGGACGCAGCGATAAGTTTGTATGTCTGATGGATCTTGCCCTGATGGCAATGAAACGTCTGAAAAAAGAAGGAAAGTTACAGGATCAGGAAGAGTCCGATGAGATCAATGCATGTTCCATCGTTGTTCCGGTAGAAGTAGACGGAAAGACAGAGGAGTGGCTGGTTAATTTCAAAAATGAAACACACAACCATCCGACCGAGATCGAGCCGTTTGGTGGTGCCGCTACCTGTCTTGGCGGTGCGATCCGTGACCCGTTGTCAGGACGTACCTATGTTTACCAGGCAATGCGTGTGACCGGTGCCGCAGATCCGACGGTTCCTGTTTCCGAGACGATCTCCGGAAAACTTCCACAGAAAAAACTGGTGAGAGAAGCAGCACACGGATACAGCTCTTACGGTAACCAGATCGGTCTTGCAACCGGATACGTCAAAGAAGTTTACCATCCAAACTATGTGGCAAAACGTATGGAGATCGGTGCGGTCATGGGTGCTGCTCCAAGACGTGCCGTACAGAGACTGACCTCTGATCCGGGTGACATCATCATTTTACTTGGAGGAAGAACCGGACGTGACGGTATCGGTGGTGCCACAGGTTCTTCAAAAGCGCACAACACAGAGTCCACAGCAGTCTGCGGTGCCGAGGTACAGAAAGGTAACCCGCCGACAGAACGCAAGATCCAGCGCCTGTTCCGCCGTGAGGAAGTTGCCCATATCATCAAAAAATGCAACGATTTCGGTGCGGGCGGTGTGTCTGTAGCAATCGGTGAGCTTGCAGACGGACTTCGCGTACAGCTTGACAAAGTGCCGAAGAAATATGCCGGATTAGACGGAACAGAACTTGCAATCTCAGAATCCCAGGAGCGTATGGCAGTTGTGGTATCTCCTTCGGATGTCAAGACCTTCTTAGGCTACGCAGCGGAGGAAAACTTAGAGGCAGTGGAAGTTGCCGTTGTAACGGAGGAGCCGAGACTTGTTTTAGAGTGGAGAGGCAAAGAGATCGTAAATATCTCCCGTGCCTTCTTAGACACCAACGGTGCGCATCAGGAGACCAACGTTGCAGTGGATATGCCGGTACCGGAGGATAATTACTTAAATAAGATCTCTACACCAAAAGTTGCAGATGCGGTTGCGAAAAACGATATGAAGGCAGCATGGCTTGCAGAGCTGGCTGATTTGAATGTCTGCTCCCAGAAAGGTCTTGTGGAGATGTTTGACGGTTCCATCGGAGCAGGAAGCGTTTTCATGCCATTTGGTGGAAAATATCAGCTCACAGAAACACAGTCCATGGTGGCAAAACTTCCGGTTGCACATGGAAAATGTGATACCGTAACCATGATGGCATATGGTTTTGATCCGTATTTAGCAAGCTGGAGCCCGTACCACGGTGCGATCTATGCGGTATTAGAGTCCTTATCAAGAATCGTGACCGCAGGTGGTGATTATAAAAAGATCCGTTTTACATTCCAGGAATACTTCCGCAGAATGAACGAGGATCCGAAGCGCTGGAGCCAGCCATTTGCAGCACTTCTCGGAGCTTACAATGCACAGATCGGTTTTGGACTTCCATCTATCGGTGGAAAAGATTCCATGTCAGGAACGTTTAATGATATTGATGTACCGCCGACACTGGTTTCCTTTGCAGTGGATGTGGCAAAAGAGCAGGATATCATCACACCGGAGTTAAAGGCAGCAGGAAATGAACTGTTATACTTTACAATCGACAAAGACGAATATGACGTGCCGGTTTACGCACAGGTCATGAAACTTTATGATGCGGTTCATGTATTGATCCAGAAAGGTGCGATCGTTTCCGCATATGCGCTTGACGGAAAAGGTCTTGCAGCAGCACTTGCAAAGATGGCATTCGGTAACAAACTTGGCGTGACAGTAGATACCGATGTGACAACTGATACACTGTTTGCTCCGGGCTTTGGTAATATCGTGGCAGAAGTTCCGGCAGGCAAGACTGCAGAAGTTTACGAGGCACTGCAGAATGCAGGTTTATCTGCAAACGTAAAGAGAGCAGGTGCTGTCAATGAGGAAGCAGCATTTATCTGTGGCGATATGAAACTTGCGATCGATGAGGCATTGAACGCATGGACAGGCACATTGGAGAAAGTATTCCCGACTCGTGCAACCGAAGATAAAGAGGAAGTAAAGACAGATCTTTATCATGCAGATTCTGTTTATGTATGCAAACATAAAGTGGCAAGACCGACCGTATTTATTCCGGTATTCCCGGGAACCAACTGCGAGTACGACAGTGCAAAAGCGTTTGAGCGCGCAGGTGCGGATACGATCGTAAAAGTATTTAAAAACTTAAATGCTGAGGACATCCGTGAGTCCGTAGATGAATTTACCAAGGCAATCGACCAGGCACAGATCATCATGTTCCCGGGTGGATTCTCCGCCGGTGATGAGCCGGAAGGATCTGCGAAATTCTTTGCAACCGCATTCCGCAACGCAAAGATGACAGAGGCAGTTATGAAACTGTTAAATGAGAGAGACGGTTTAGCCCTTGGTATCTGTAACGGATTCCAGGCACTGATCAAATTAGGACTGGTACCTTACGGCGAGATCCGCCCGCAGGCAGCAGATTCCCCGACACTGACCTACAACACGATCGGACGCCATATCAGCAAGATGGTATACACAAAAGTTGTCACCGACAAGTCCCCGTGGTTAGCACAGGCGGAACTTGGAAAAGTTTACTGCAACCCGGCATCCCACGGAGAGGGACGCTTTGTTGCACCGAAAGAATGGCTTGATAAACTGTTTGCAAACGGTCAGGTTGCAACACAGTACGTCAATGAGGCAGGTGTTCCGACCATGGACGAAGAGTGGAACGTCAATGGTTCCTACTGTTCCATCGAGGGTATCACAAGCCCGGATGGACGTGTGCTCGGCAAGATGGCTCATTCCGAGAGACGTGACAGAAGCGTGGCAATGAACATTTACGGAGAACAGGATCTGAAGATCTTTGAGTCCGGTGTGGCTTATTTTAAATAAGAGACAATATTAAAAGGGAAGAGATATTTATTCTCCTTGGACAATTTTAAAAGATCTCACAGAAAGGAAAATCAAAAAATCCTTTCTGTGAGGTCTTTTTATCCATGTTAATGTTTATTGGTGAAATGAGAAATCTATAAAAATAGATTTACCATGTCATTTTATCCGGGCTTTCCCCATTCCGTTCCCATGTAGGACGGTAATCTTTATCACCTGTTTTATACCCTTTTGTCAGCGTGCAGAATTCGCCGTTATCTGCCGGGCATCCCTCGCAGCCGCGGATCTCAAGATTGGTTCCCTGATATGCACCGTGGTTTGGTTTGTGCCAGGTTTCATGTATGTAAATGCTTTTACATACTTCATCGCCGCTTGCAAGATAGACGCCTTCGCATAAATCTTCCTGACAAAATATCTGTGGTCGTTCGTAGTTTTTCATAAAAATACACCCTCCATTCTTGAATCTATATGTCCGCTTTCAGCATACTATTGTAAAGGTTCCGGGTACATGGATAAATGTGTCATTTTTTATTCAGGTGTGTTTTTTATAAAAAAATCTAAAAAGTGAAACCTTTCATAAAAAAGTGTTCTCTCTTAAATAGAATCGATAAAACAAGAAGGAGAGCGGTATTATGAAAGGAAAAACAAAAAAGCTTCAGTATTCAAAAGATAAAAACTTTAAGAGTGGTGTGAAGAAAGTGACTGTAAATAAAAAAGGTACAGCAAATACCACAATAAAAGGATTAAAGTCAAAGAGTACTTATTATGTACGCATGGCGTCTTATAAGAAAGTAAGTGGCAAAACTTATATTGGAAAATATTCCACAGCGAGAAAGATAAAAGTAACATAATAATACATCATTTTAAAGAGGAAACATGGTACTGACAGAAAAGTTAAGACAGGCAGTAAGCGCTTATAAAAATGGAGATGCACAGGCATCTACCCTGTTGTATCAGGAATCTGACAAATATATCTATACCTGCATTTATAAAGTGATGCAGGGGAATGATAATGCAGCGGATATGATATCAGATATCATGCAGGATACTTACGTTGAGATCAGTAAAAGTATCAGACAGCTTGAAAATGAAGATTGTTTTTTGCAGAGGGCTGGAATGATCGCAACCAGAAAGTGTTATGCATATCTGAAAAAAAGTAAAAAATATATTTTGTTAGATGAAGAAGATGGTACATTTGAAAACCTGTCAGATACGGATATGATCATTCCGGAAAATGTAATGCAGGATAGAGAAAAACAGAGGCTGGTCAGAGAGATCATTGACACCAGCCTCACGGAGATGCAGAAATTATGTATCATTGCATATTATTTTCAGGAGCAGAAGCAGTCAGAGATTGCGAAAGAACTCGGTATACCGGAGAATACGGTAAAGACGAATTTATCCCGTGCCAAACAAAAGATCAGAGATGGAGTGCTTGATTTAGAGAAAAATGAGGGAACCAGATTATACAGTGTGGCGCCGTTATTATTACTGTTGTTTAAGGAAGATGTCAAAGAGGCAGCAGTTCCGGATGCAGTGTCAGCGAAAGTTAGTACTGCTATTTTGGAGACAGGAGTCCGAAGGATGGCAGGTACAGCTGTCGGAAAATTTGCTTTTATATCGGGCAAAGCAAAGATTACATTGGGAATCATTGCTTTTGGCGCAGCAGCCGCAGTTGGAGGAACGACATACGCGGTAGTCAACAGCAATTCTGACCCGGAATTAACACAGGCAGAAGAAACGCAGAAAGAATCTCAGGCACCAATGAAAGAAAATGGTGACCAGGATATTACGATGACGGCAGAAAAGCCGGAAACAGAGACGATGGAGAAAGAGACATCAGAAACAGAGACGACGGAGAAATTGGAAACAGAGACATCCGAAGTGGAAGATGCGGAGAGAGAGGACAATCAGAAAGTGACGTACCGCGATATTTTGTCAGATACATCCTCGTATATGGAATATTATCCGTCGGATACAGATTTTAACAGTATTTGTTTTACAATTGCGGATATTGATGGCGATGGCAAAAATGAGCTTCTGATTGGTGATCAGTATAGAGAATACGATGAACAGCCATTTCGGATCATCAATGTGCTGACAGAAAAAGATGGTGAGATCCTGGATTATGATGGGGATCATACCTATGAAAATATAAGCGAATTTGTGTTATATAGTAACGGAATTTTAGAGTCATACTTGTGGGACGGATGGAACAAAACCTGCTTATGGGATCTTACGACAGGTGAATCATTGGAGGGAGCAAAGTATAAGCCGGTAGAAGGAAGCCTTGATTTGCCTGCTGATGAAAGAGAGACACATGTATACCTTACAGACCAGAATGGAACGGTTTATGAGGGGCAGGCAGGTGACGAAGAATATCAGACGTTAACACAGGGGGAAACGATTCCACTTATATGGTATCAGGTCACAGAAGAAAATATGACAGCGGTTTTAGAGTGAATTTTCTTCGATTTTTATAAAAACTCACAGAAGATGAAAATCCTTTCTGTGAGTTTTTTTATAAAATAAATCTTAAAAAAACATATTGTTATTCCGATTTCAAGGTGTGGGGAACCCAACCGACGTTTAGTTATTTTGATGTCGGAAGTGAAGGCGCTGGAAATCAGGAACCGGAAAGATTTTATCATGGATTTGTGCTTGGACTAATAGCAGACCAGACAGATATCTATGAAATCAGGTCAAACCGGGAAAGCGGCTTTGGCAGATATGATGTCATGATGATTCCGAAAGAGCGGGAAAAAACAAAAATACCAGCAATTATATTGGAGTTTAAGGTAAAAAATAATAAAAAAGAGCAGACACTTGAAGAAAACAGTACAGTCAGCACTAGTGCAGATCAAAGAAAAAAATTATGATGCCGAACTGTTGGCACGGGGAATACCAAAAGAGAAGATCAGACATTATGGATTTGCATTTGAAGGAAAAAATGTGTTGATCGGATCGTGAGAAGATATTAAAGAAAATGGAATATTCTCTTTCCACCCGGTATAAAACATGATACGATGAGAAAAATAAAACCAAACAAAACAAAAATGGAGGCGAACATGAAAAAATTTATAATACTATTGCTTTCAATTTTTCTTGCAATGTCACTTGCTGCCTGTGGAAATAAAACAGACAGCAGGGATTCATCAGGAAAGACAGAGATCAAAGATGCCAAAGAGCTTCTTACCACAGTCTGGAACAGCTACGAAGAAGACGAGAAATTCGCCATCGCAGGCGGAGATATGACGGAAGAAAATATGACAGAGGATGCGCCGGGGACATTTGGGATCACGGATGCGGATGAATTAGACCGCATGCTTGGCTTTCCGGCGGCGGATGCGGAAAAGATCGATAATGCGGCTTCCATCATGCACATGATGAATGCGAACACATTTACCTGCGGTGCCTATCATCTGAAAAATGCAGATGATGTAAAGAGCGTAGCGGCAGACCTCAAGGAAAATGTGATGGGCAGACAGTGGATGTGTGGATTTCCGGACAAGCTGGTTGTAATTTCGGTGGATGATTATCTGGTATCTGTTTTTGGAAATGAAGAACTGGTAAACACGTTTAAAGACAAACTCACGCAGACTTATGAAAACGCGAAAGTCATCAGTGAGGATGGGATCGTATAAATGTTATTTTCAAGTATCACGTTTTTGATTTATTTTCTTCCGTGTATGGTGCTGGTTTATTTTCTGGCTCCGGGGCGGATGAAAAATACAGTGCTTCTTTTGGGGAGTCTGATCTTTTATGGATGGGGAGAACCGAAATACCTGCCGGTGATGGCAGCAGTCATCTTAGCTGGTTATCTGTCTGCCCGTCTGATCGGTACATGTCAGAATAAACGGCAGTCAAAAATTCTTTTGGCTGCCGCTGTTTTATTGGAAATTTTTCCGATCATCTATTGCAAATATGCCGATTTTTTCATACAGAATCTCAATGTGCTGACAGGGCAGAAAATTCCACTGCTTAGCATTGCAATGCCGCTTGGCATCAGTTTTTATACATTTCAGGTCATCAGCTATACGGTAGATGTATACCGGGGAGATGTCCCGGCACAGAAAAATCTGCTCACGTTTGCTGCTTATGTTGCAATGTTTCCGCAGCTCGTTGCGGGGCCGATCGTGCGCTATTCGGATATCAGAAGTCAGCTTGAAAACCGTATGCACAGCGTGGAAAAGTGTGCATATGGAATTCGAAGATTTGTGACCGGGCTGTCAAAAAAAATACTGATTGCAAATGTACTCGGGGAGCTGATCGGACAGTTTCAGGCTTCCGAGGAAAAATCGGTTTTATTTTTCTGGATGTATGCGGTAGCGTTTATGCTTCAGATTTACTTTGATTTTTCCGGGTACAGCGATATGGCGGTCGGACTGGGAGCTGTTTTTGGATTTGATTTTCCGGAAAACTTCCGCTATCCTTATTGTTCTGCGAGCATTACCGAATTCTGGCGCAGATGGCATATTTCACTTGGCGCATGGTTCCGGGATTATCTTTACATCCCGCTGGGCGGCAGTCATGTAAAACCTGTGCGGTGGATCTTCAATATTTTTCTTGTGTGGATGGCAACCGGATTCTGGCATGGGGCGGCATGGAATTTTATCCTGTGGGGACTAATGTATGCGGTGCTTTTACTGATTGAAAAAGCATGGCTGTTGCCTTATTTAAAAAAACATAAGATCGTCGGACACCTGTATGTGCTGTTTTTTGTGCTGATCGGGTTTGTACTTTTTGATGCATCCTCCGTGGCGGATTTTTGGGATTGCATCGTATCTATGTTTGGCGGGGGACAGATAAAACCGGTTACGACAGAGAACCTGTATTATCTGAAAAGTTATGCAGTGATCATCCTGACTGCGGTGATCGGGGCGACGCCGCTTCCTGCGAGATTATATGGAAGATTGCAGAAAAAGAAAGGCTTAAAGCAGACGCTTGACATTGCAGAAATTCTCCTGCTGGTAATGTTACTGCTTCTTTGTGTGGCATTTCTGGTAGATGGTTCATTCAATCCGTTTTTATATTTCAGATTTTGAGGGCGATTATGGGAACAAAGCGAAAAGACAGGATCACTGTTGGAGTGACGGCACTGATCCTGTTTGGATTCTTAACAGGAAATATTGCGAAAAGTGATGATACGGTTTCTGTCTCAGAGCGCAGAAAACTTGCACAGTTTCCGAAAATAAATGTGGAAAACATGAAAGATGGTACTTTTATGAGTGGATTTGAGTCGTATGCAAAAGACCAGTTTCCGTTACGGGAGCAGTTTCGTGCATTAAAGACAGCGTTTTCCATGTATGTGCTGGGGCAGAGAGACCAGCATGGACTTTATATCAAAGATGGCTATATTGCCAAAATGGAATATCCGCTTCATGCGGATTCACTGCAGTATGCCGTCACGCGTTTTGGGGAAGTCTATGATCGTTACCTTTCGGATACAGACACAGATATCTATCTGGCGATCGTGCCGGATAAAAGTTATTTTCTGGCAGATGAAAATGGTTATCCGTCCATGGATTATAATATGCTGACGGCGCAGATGAGAGATGGGACGAAATATGCACAGTATATTGACATATTTGGGGATCTTGAACTTTCGGACTATTACCGCACAGATGCACACTGGCGGCAGGAACAGATCACGGATGTGGCACGGCACCTCGCTGGGGCAATGGGGGTAAATCCGGCGACAGAATACGAAACAAAAGAACTGGAAAATCCATTTTACGGTGTCTATTATGGACAGCTCGCACTTCATGGACAGCCTGATACACTGTATTATCTGGATAATGACGTGCTTGAAAACTGTATCGTGTATGATTATGAAAACCGAGCGGAAAATAAGATTTACGACATGGAAAAAACAACGGGGAATGATATGTATGAGATTTTTCTGGGAGGATCGAAATCCCTGATATCGATTGAAAATCCGAATGCGAAAACAGACCGGGAACTGGTCATGTTCCGGGATTCCTTTGGAAGCAGCATCGCCCCACTCCTGGCAGAAGATTATGCGAAGATCACACTGGTGGATATCCGGTATCTGCCCGTGGAGCGGATTGGAAATTATATTGATTTTAAAGATCAGAATGTGCTGTTTTTATATAGTACGTCGGTGTTAAATCACAGTGAGACGTTAAAATGACAGGAGGCTGGGGCACAAATAGTGCATTCACAATATATCGGCTGGTGCAATTTGCCAATTAATAAACTTGAGTGCACTATTTGCCCCGGCATCCTAACAGCAGTTCCGGTCAGGGAATCGGGATAAATTCCGGTTTCCTGTTCTTAAATACCGTATAATGCGTAAAGCCGGCTTCTTTTAAGATAGAAGGAACTTTTTCAAAATCAAATGCGACATGCTCCGGCTGATGTGCGTCCGCACCGATCGTGATGATCTCTCCGCCGAGTTCATGATAGCGCTTAATGATGTCCTCGGCCGGGTTCGGATGGCCGAGTCCGTATTTGAAACCGCCGGTGTTGATCTCGATTCCTTTTCCTTTGATAATGAGAGCCTTTAAGATCTCATCGATGATGTCGGCATATTTCTGATAGGAATAACTGGCATTTTTATTTGGACCGTATCTCACCACATAGTCGATGTGTCCGTATACGTCAAAACCATCAAATGCGGCGATGTTCTCTAAGATCGACTCAAAATATTCCCGGTAGCCTTCCTCCTCCGAGTGGTTTTCCCAATAAGCCGGATAATATGGATCCACACCGTGCATGACGTGAGAGGATCCGATCACGAAATCAAACGGATACTGGGACAGGATGTCTGCGTGGATGCCGGCAAGGTGCGGCTGTAACCCAAGTTCAATGCCGAGTCGTACCGGAAGAATTTCCTTATATTTCTCCTGCATTGCCTCCACGGAAGAGACATAATTCGGCAGATCCAGCAAAAATGTCTCCGGCTCATCCGGATAGTCGATGTCAAGATGGTCTGTAAAACAGATTCCTTTTAAATTTTTTTGTTTTGCAGCAGCGATCATATCTTCCTGCGGTGTGTGACTGTCGCCGGAAAACTGGCTGTGCATATGCGTATCCCATAACATATTAAATCCTCTTTCCTGTGCCGGGCTGGCACATAATGTGAAATCTTATTTGCGCAATTACGCATATCACAAATGCTGGTTTGTGGGTGATATGAGTTTCCCTGTGTAGGGTGGTTCTGGGGAGTTACGATTGGCAAATTGCATCAAGCCGGGACTGTTTTGTTCCGTTGTCCGAAAATAAGAAAGTCTAAGTATGCCTGATTCAGGTTGAGGCGGAGTGACGTGTGCGTCCTAAATGTGCCGTCCGGGCACATTAGGACTTGTGCTGCCGTCCGTGGCAGCACAACACTGTATTGTGAACAGGCATACAAAGACTTTCTAATTTTCTCCCAAAGTCACAAAACGAGTCCTGGCTTGATGCGATTTGCCAGCCGCAAGGTTGTGAACCACCCTTAGCCGGGAAACTCATTTTACAACCTTGGGGGTGCGTAAATTTTTGTGACATTCATTTCAAAAAGGTTGAAAAATCTCGACGCAATCTGTTATATCTATGCTTTTAAACATACATACTTGGAATAATAATCTGCATTATTAGTCTGTTAATTTACGAAATGATTAATGTAATGCAACATAGCAGATGAAACTTCAGACAAGTCATCAGGCTGAATATCAGTGATATTGCATATTAGGATTTTAAGCATATTTCCATTCGTGCGAATATCAAAAATTCACACCCGCGCCCCCATTTTGAGATGAACCGCCCACCCAAATGGTGTTTCATAACCTGGAGGCTGGCAGAACAAGGCTTCACGAGCCACGGATGGCTCGTTGAACGCCGGTCACGTCACTCCGAGAAAATCTAACTCAGACACACTTAGACTTTTCTTATTTTCGTACAATGGAACCAAAATTAACTCCGGCTTTGCGCAAGATGCCACTCACAGACCTGCGACACACCATTGGGACGGGCGATTTATTTCATAAACAAACCAACATTTGGTAAGTAGCTTATGATATAGTATAGCCTATCCCACAAAAGAAAAGAAGTCATATTTGTATATTTTGTATAAAATTCATGAAAAAACGACCGGAAAATTGCATATAGTGAAAAATTTAACAAACACAGAATAAAGTCGAGAAAAAGGCTTGAACTTTCAAAAGAAATTGGTTAAAATAAAGGAAGCTTGGGACGGGCATAAGTCCCATCAAGTTATCACATTTACAAATTCTAGGAGGAATTAAAAATGGCAGTAAGAGTAGCAATCAATGGTTTTGGCCGTATTGGTCGTCTTGCTTTCAGACAGATGTTTGGAGCAGAAGGATATGAAGTAGTAGCAATCAACGATTTAACAAGTCCTAAAATGTTAGCACACTTGCTAAAATATGATTCATCTCAGGGTAAATATGAGCATGCTGATGAAGTTTCCAGCACAGATGATTCTATCATCGTTTGCGGTAAAGAGATCAAAATCTACGCTTTCCCAGATGCAAACAACTGCCCATGGGGAGATTTAAAAGTTGACGTTGTATTAGAGTGCTCCGGTTTCTATACAAGCAAAGAAAAAGCACAGGCTCATATCAATGCAGGTGCTAGAAAAGTTGTTATCTCTGCTCCAGCAGGAAATGACCTTCCTACTATTGTTTACAATACAAACCACGAGACATTAAAAGCTTCTGATACAATCATTTCAGCAGCTTCCTGTACAACAAACTGCTTAGCACCAATGGCAGATGCATTAAACAAATATGCTCCGATCCAGTCTGGTATCATGGTAACAATCCATGCTTACACAGGTGATCAGATGACTCTTGATGGACCTCAGAGAAAAGGTGATTTAAGAAGATCACGTGCAGCAGCAGTTAACATCGTTCCTAACAGCACAGGTGCTGCAAAAGCAATCGGTCTTGTTATCCCAGAGTTAAACGGTAAATTAATCGGATCTGCTCAGCGTGTACCGACCCCAACAGGTTCTACAACAATCTTAACAGCAGTTGTTAAGAAAGCTGGCGTAACAAAAGAAGACATCAATGCAGCTATGAAAGCAGCAGCTAACGAGTCTTTCGGTTACAACGAGGATGAGATCGTTTCTTCCGATATCGTAGGAATGAGATTTGGTTCATTATTCGATGCAACTCAGACAATGGTTAACCAGGTATCTGATGACCAGTACGAAGTTCAGGTTGTTTCATGGTATGACAACGAGAACTCTTACACATCTCAGATGGTTCGTACAATCAAATACTTCAGTGAGTTAGCATAATCGACGGGTTACGATAACTATATGCGACTTTTAGCAGGTCCGGTCCTATTGGACCGGGCCTGTTTTTATACCCCAATTATATAAAAGGAGGACATATTTTATGTCATTAAACAAAAAATCTGTAGACGACATTAATGTAAAAGGAAGAAGAGTACTTGTAAGATGTGATTTCAACGTTCCGTTAAAAGATGGAAAAATCACAGATGAGACACGTATCAACGCAGCTCTTCCTACTATTCAGAAACTGATCAACGATGGTGGAAAGGTTATCCTTTGTTCTCACCTTGGAAAAGTTAAAAACGGACCAAACGAAGGCGAGTCTTTAGCTCCGGTAGCTGAGAAACTTTCTGAGAAACTTGGCAAAAAAGTAAACTTCGTATCTGATTACAATGTAACAGGTGAGGCAGCTACAAAAGCAGTTGCTGAAATGAACGAAGGAGATGTTGTATTATTACAGAATACACGTTTCCGTGGTGCTGAGGAGACAAAGAACGGCGAAGAGTTCAGCAAAGAGTTGGCTGATCTTGCAGACGATTATGTATGCGACGCATTCGGTTCCTCCCACAGAGCACATGCTTCTGTTGCAGGCGTTACAAAATTCATCACTGCAAAGGGTGGTTCTAACGTAGTTGGTTACTTAATGCAGAAAGAGATCGATTTCCTTGGAAACGCTGTTGAAAATCCGGTAAGACCGTTCGTAGCAATCCTTGGTGGTGCAAAAGTTGCAGATAAATTAAATGTTATCTCTAACTTATTAGAGAAATGCGATACATTAATCATCGGTGGTGGTATGGCATATACTTTCTTAAAAGCACAGGGATATGAGATCGGTAAATCTTTAGTAGATGATACAAAGATCGATTACTGTAAAGAGATGATGGCAAAAGCAGAAAAACTTGGAAAGAAATTACTCCTTCCGGTAGATGCTGTAACCATCGCAGATTTCCCGAACCCGATCGATGCTCCGGTAGAAGTTACTGTATGTGACGTAAAAGATATGCCGGCTGACAGAGAGGGATGCGATATCGGACCAAAGACTCAGGAGTTATATGCTGATGCAGTTAAGACAGCAAAGACTGTTGTATGGAACGGACCGATGGGTGTATTTGAGAACCCGACATTAGCAGCTGGTACGATCGCAGTTGCAAAAGCACTTGCTGATACAGATGCTACAACAATCATCGGTGGTGGTGATTCCGCAGCAGCTGTTAACCAGTTAGGATTCGGCGACAAGATGAGCCATATCTCTACCGGTGGTGGAGCTTCCCTTGAGTTCTTAGAGGGTAAGGAATTACCAGGCGTTATGGCAGCCGACGATAAATAAAAAGTTGCCATAAAGTGAAAATGGCTGCCATAACGCCTTAGTTATAGGCAGCCGATGATAAATAGAAGATTGTCATAGCATAAATCTGGCTGCAATAACGCCTTAGGTATAGGCAGCCGAAATAAAAAGCTGCCATAATGCCTTGGTATGGTAACAGATGATATGTCAACAAACTTTAAAAATGGGAAAAAGAGGATAAAATCATGGCAAGAAAGAAGATCGTAGCCGGTAACTGGAAAATGAACATGACTCCAAGCCAGGCTGTTAAATTAGTAGAGGAATTAAAACCATTAGTAGTAAGCGATGATGTAGAAGTTGTTTACTGTGTACCAGCAATCGATATCGTACCTGTTGTTGAGGCTGTAAAAGGAACCAACGTAGCAGTAGGTGCCGAGAACATGTACTATGAGGAGAAAGGTGCTTACACCGGAGAGATCGCTCCTGAGATGTTAGTAGATGCTGGTGTAAAATACGTTATCATCGGTCATTCCGAGAGACGTGATTACTTCAAAGAGTGCGACTGCATGTTAAACAAAAAAGTGAAAAAAGCTTTCGAGCATAACTTAACACCAATCCTTTGCTGTGGTGAGACATTAGAGCAGAGAGAGATGGGAATCACTTTAGACTGGATCCGTATGCAGATCAAATCTGACTTAAAAGACGTTACTGCAGAGCAGGTTGCTTCTATGGTAATCGCTTATGAGCCGATCTGGGCTATCGGAACAGGAAAAACTGCAACCACAGAGCAGGCAGAGGAAGTCTGCAAGGCAATCCGTGACTGCATCAAAGAAGTATACGGTGCTGACACTGCAGAGAAAGTTCGTATTCAGTACGGCGGATCTGTAAATGCAGGTAATGCAGCAGAGTTGTTTGCACAGCCTGATATCGATGGTGGTTTAGTTGGCGGAGCTTCCTTAAAAGCTGATTTCGGTAAGATCGTAAACTATAAATAAATCATAATCAGGTTAAGGGGATTCTCTCTGGGAGTGAAAGCAGAAGGAATCCCCTTTTCCCTTGATATATGCGGAAAATGTGAAATATATGAAAAAGAAAATAGCACGGATCCTGATTTGTGTCCTGATTATAATCTGCGGTTGGAACGTGATGGTAAGAGAATGGAACCAGGCAGGAAAAACGGATTCGGAATATAAAGAAAATAATGCGAATGCAAGGGCACAGAGCTCTAACAGTCAGGACGTTTCACTGGAAGACGATTTACAGGAAACGGAGACATCCATACAACATAGTGGATCAAATAACAGATCAGAAAATGAGAATATAACAGGTAATTCCGGGAACTCATCGGGAAAAAATGAAAGAGACGATGAAAAAGCGGATGCCGATGACAGCATAAAAACAGATGTAACGAAAAATGAAACGGATATTGCGGACAATCAGGTCAACGGGGATATGGAAATAAAAAATGAACCGGCAGAAGAAGAGCCGACCGAAGATCCCTATGAATATGAAACCGGGTATATTTTTCTGGGAGATTCCAGATTTTATCTGATGAATGAGGAATGCAAAATCGAAGATGTGCCGAATTTTTTTGTGGTATCCTGTCCTGGAATGGGATATGCGTGGCTGGCAGATACTGCGTTCCCGAAGGTACAGTTGCTGCAGCGGCAGCATACGGAAATCAAAAACTGGATTGTGATTTGTGGACTGGGAGTCAATGACCTGACATCGATCCGTTCCTATCTGAACAAATATCGCAGATGGCCGGAAAGTTCAAAACTTTATCTGTTGTCTGTGAATCCGACAAAGTCAGGTGCTCCGGTAAGATGTAATAATCAGAGGATTGAAGCATTTAATAACCGGATTAAAAAGGTAGAAAACGCTGCATATATCGATTGTTACCGATATCTGACGAATCTTGGGTTTGGAACAAAAGGAGACGGACTCCATTATGATGCGCCCACGAACTGGGCGATTTATTCCTATATATTAGAAAAGCTTAATAAGGATGCCGGAGGGGATCCGGTCACGGAAACAGAATGCCAGGCAAAGGCAAAGAAGTTTGAAAAACAGCTGAGCCAGAAAAACTATTGAAAACAGATGAGGTTATCAGTATAATGGTTCTGGATTAGGAGAATCGTATACTTTTGATAAATGGAAAGAGAATAGAAAGTGAGGAAACAAAACATGAGTAAGAAACCTACCGTATTAATGATCTTAGACGGATTTGGACTGAATGAAAAAACAGAGGGCAATGCCATAGCACAGGCAAAGACACCGGTGATCGACGGACTTATGAAAGACTATCCGTTTGTAAAAGGAAATGCAAGTGGTCTTGCAGTTGGTCTTCCTGACGGACAGATGGGTAACTCTGAGGTAGGACATTTAAATATGGGTGCCGGAAGAATCGTATATCAGGAACTGACGAGAATCACAAAAGAAATCAGCGATGGCGATTTCTTCAAAAATCAGGCATTATTAGATGGTATGGAAAACGTAAAGAAAAACGGTTCCGACCTTCATTTATACGGACTGTTATCAAACGGTGGTGTACACAGCCACATCACACACCTGTTTGGTCTGCTTGAAATGGCAAAAAAAGAGGGCGTTGAGAATGTATATGTACACTGCTTCTTAGACGGACGTGATACTGCTCCGACTTCCGGTAAAGAGTTCATCGAAGAACTGGAAGCTAAGATGAAAGAAATTGGTGTTGGCAAGATCGCATCTATTTCCGGACGTTACTACGCAATGGATCGTGATAACAGATGGGATCGTGTGGAGAAAGCATACAAAGTGCTGACCACTGGCGAGGGAGAAACTGCTGAGAGCGCAGTAGCAGCTATGGAAGCATCTTATGCAAAAGATGTGACAGATGAGTTCTTCGTTCCAACTGCAATTACAGAGAACGGCAAACCGATCGCAACAATCAAAGACAACGATACTGTTATTTTCTTTAACTTCCGTCCTGACCGTGCGCGTGAGATCACAAGAACATTCTGTATGGATGATTTTGATGGATTTGACCGTGGCGCAAGAAAGAACGTAAAATACATCTGCTTCACAGAGTATGACGTGACGATTCCGAACAAAGAAGTTGCATTTAAGAAAGTAGAACTGAAAAATACATTTGGTGAGTATTTAGCAGCACATGATATGACACAGGCAAGAATCGCCGAGACAGAGAAATATGCACATGTTACCTTCTTCTTCAACGGCGGTGTGGAAGAGCCAAACAAAGGTGAGGATCGTATTCTTGTAAAATCTCCGAAAGTAGCTACCTACGATTTACAGCCGGAGATGAGCGCACCGGAAGTATGCGACAAGTTATGTGCAGCAATCCGTTCTGAGAAATATGATGTCATCATCATCAACTTTGCAAACCCGGATATGGTTGGTCACACCGGAATCTTAGACGCAGCGATCAAAGCAGTTGAGACAGTAGATACCTGTGTTGGAAAAGCAGTTGAGGCATTAAAAGAAGTAGACGGACAGATGTTCATCTGCGCAGATCACGGAAACGCTGAGCAGCTTGTAAACTACGAGACCGGCGAGCCGTTAACATCCCACACAACCAACCCGGTTCCATTTATTCTCGTAAATGCAGATCCTTCCTACACCTTAAAAGAGGACGGATGCCTTGCTGATATCATCCCGACTATGATCGAGCTGATGGGAATGGAGCAGCCGGCAGAGATGACAGGAAAATCTTTACTGATCAAAAAATAAAAGAGCGATATAATATAGCCGGATAAAAAGATGCCACAGACTGGTATATTTATTTTTGGACAGGCAGGGCAGCTGCTGTCAGAAAGAAATTTATCAGTTTTGTGGCACTTTTTTTGAAAGGAAAAGGATCATTTTCCGGTAAAATTCATGCAGGAAAGAAGCTGAGAAAGTGAGAATAAGAGAATATAAACAAAAATATAAGTACAACTTATAATATGATTAAAACTATACAAAAATACTAATAAAAAGAACTGATTTTTCTATATCACATATCGATGTCCATACGGGCAAAATCATTGACTTTCCAAAAGACTATGTATTATAATTTTTGAGTAACATCAGAAAATGATATGGTGCTTATAACACCGGAAAAGAGGACAAAGAGGATGAGTAGCAAAGTATTTCAGCCAATTAAAGAGGGAAAAGTACGTGAAGTATATGATAACGGCGACAGCCTGATTATTGTAGCGACAGACAGAATTTCTGCTTTCGATCATATTTTGAAGAACAAAGTCACAAAAAAGGGTGCGATTCTGACTCAGATGTCTAAATTCTGGTTTGATTTAACAAAAGATATCGTTCCAAATCATATGATTACTGTTGATGTAAAAGATATGCCGGAATTTTTCCAGGAGGAGAGATTTGACGGCAACAGCATGATGTGCAAAAAATTAGAGATGCTTCCGATCGAGTGCATCGTCCGCGGATACATCACAGGAAGCGGCTGGGAGAGCTATAAAGAAAACGGTACCGTATGCGGCATCAAACTGCCGGAGGGATTACAGGAGTCCGACAAACTGCCTGAGCCGATCTTTACACCGAGTACCAAGGCAGAGATCGGTCTGCATGATGAGAATATCTCCTTTGAGCGCTGCAGAGAGATTTTAGAGAAAGAGTATCCGGGAAAAGGCGCTTCTTATGCAGAACAGATCAAAGATTATACGATCGCATTATATAAAAAATGTGCAGAATACGCACTGACCAAAGGTATCATCATTGCAGATACCAAGTTTGAGTTTGGTTTGGATGAGAATGGCAATGTTGTATTAGGGGATGAGATGCTCACACCGGACAGCTCCAGATTCTGGCCGTTAGAGGGTTACAAGCCGGGACAGGGACAGCCTTCCTTTGACAAACAGTTTGTAAGAGACTGGTTAAAAGCAAATCCGGACAGTGACTATCTGTTACCGGATGATGTCATCGAAAAGACCGTGAATAAATACAAAGAGGCATATGAGCTTCTGACAGGTAAGAAATTTGCTTAATGGAGATACATTTATGGACAACAATGGATTTGTGAAAGATACACCATGGCAGACGAATGGGGACAGCGGACTGCACGAGGAATGTGGTGTATTCGGAATGTACGACTTTGATGGCGGAGACGTTGCGTCTACGATCTATTATGGTCTTTTTGCATTGCAGCACCGTGGTCAGGAGAGCTGTGGTATTGCAGTCAGTGAGACAAACGGGCCAAAGGGAAAGGTAACCTCATACAAAGGCATGGGACTTGTCAATGAGGTATTCACGCAGGATAATTTAGAGCCTATGCATGGCGATATCGGTGTCGGACATGTCCGTTATTCGACGGCAGGAGCTTCCACCCGTGAGAATGCACAGCCATTGGTTCTTAATTATGTAAAGGGAACATTAGCGCTCGCACACAACGGAAACCTGATCAATGCAATGGAACTGCGCAAGGATTTAGAGTATACCGGAGCAATTTTCCAGACGACGATCGACTCTGAGGTCATCGCCTATCACATTGCCCGTGAGCGTTTAAATTCAAACAGTGTGGAAGAGGCAGTGGGACGTGCCTGCCAGAAGATCAAGGGTGCGTTTGCACTGGTAGTGATGAGCCCGAGAAAGTTAGTCGGAGCGCGTGATCCGTACGGTTTTAAACCGCTCTGTATTGGAAAACGTGACAATGCCTACATTTTGGCATCCGAGACCTGTGCACTTGATACGATCGGCGCGGAGTATGTCCGTGATGTACTGCCGGGAGAGATCGTTACGATCACACCGGAGGGCGGCATTCAGTCTGACCTTTCTTTAGCACTGCCAAAAGAAAAAGAGGCGCGCTGTATTTTTGAATATATTTACTTTGCAAGACCGGACAGCCATATCGACGGTGTTAGTGTCTATGCATCCAGGATCAAGGCAGGACGTTTCCTCGCCATGGATTCACCGGTGGATGCAGACCTTGTCGTCGGTGTTCCGGAGTCCGGAAATGCTGCCGCACTCGGTTATTCCCTGCAGTCGGGGATTCCGTATGGCACTGCATTTGTGAAAAACGGCTATGTCGGAAGAACTTTCATCAAGCCGAAACAGAGCAGCAGAGAGTCCAGCGTGCGCGTGAAATTAAATGTTTTAAAAGAGGCGGTCGATGGAAAACGTATCATTATGATCGATGATTCCATTGTCCGCGGTACGACATCAGACCGCATCGTAAAAATGCTGCGTGATGCCGGTGCAACCGAAGTGCATGTAAGGATCAGTTCCCCACCATTTTTATGGCCGTGTTACTTTGGAACAGATATCCCGGAGAGAGAACAGCTCATTGCATACAATCGTTCCATCGAGGATATCCGTAAGATCATTGGTGCGGATTCCCTTGGATACCTTGGAGTTGAGCGTTTAGAGGAAATGGTCGGCGGATTAAGTATCTGTAAGGGATGCTTTACGGGTACCTACCCGATGGAACCGCCGAAAGAAGACATCCGGGGCGATTTTGAGAGATAGATAATAACAAATGTTAAGGAGAACAGAAATGAGTACAGACAGATATACAAGTCCGTTATCTGAGCGTTATGCCAGCAAGGAGATGCAGTATATTTTTTCACAGGACAAAAAGTTCCGTACCTGGAGAAAATTATGGATTGCATTAGCTGAGACAGAGATGGAGTTAGGACTTTCCGAGAATGGAAAGCCGGTTATTACACAGGAACAGATCGACGAGTTAAAGGCACATGCTGAGGACATCAATTATGATGTAGCAAGAGAGCGTGAAAAACTGGTTCGTCATGATGTTATGAGTCATGTATATGCATATGGACAGCAGTGCCCGAAGGCAGCAGGAATCATCCATCTTGGAGCAACATCCTGTTATGTTGGTGATAACACCGATATTATTTTAATGAGGGAGGCATTGGAGCTGGTTCATAAAAAACTGGTCAATGTTATCGCAGAACTTGCAAAATTTGCAGATACTTACAAAAATCTGCCGACACTGGCATTTACCCATTTCCAGCCTGCACAGCCGACGACTGTTGGAAAGCGTGCAACACTGTGGGCACAGGAATTTATCATGGATCTTGAGGACCTAGAGTATGTCATGGGATCTTTAAAACTGCTCGGTTCCAAGGGAACGACCGGAACACAGGCAAGTTTCTTAGAACTGTTTGATGGAGATCAGGAGACGATTGACAAGATTGACCCGATGATCGCTGCAAAAATGGGATTCAAAGAGTGCTATGCAGTTTCCGGACAGACTTATTCCAGAAAAGTGGATACACGCGTTGCAAATATTCTTGCAGGTATTGCGGCAAGTGCACACAAGATGTCAAATGATATCCGTTTGTTACAGCACTTAAAAGAAGTGGAAGAGCCGTTTGAGAAGAACCAGATCGGATCTTCTGCCATGGCATACAAACGCAATCCGATGCGTTCCGAGCGTATCGCATCCTTATCGCGTTATGTCATGATCGATGCTTTAAACCCGGCGATCACTTCCGCAACACAGTGGTTTGAGCGCACCTTAGATGACTCTGCAAACAAGAGACTTTCCATTCCGGAAGGATTCCTTGCAATCGATGGTATCTTAGACCTGTGCTTAAATGTAGTGGATGGATTGGTTGTATATGATAAAGTAATCACCAAACATTTAATGGCAGAACTCCCGTTTATGGCAACGGAAAACATTATGATGGACGCTGTAAAGAATGGCGGCAACCGTCAGGAGTTACATGAAAAGATCCGTACCTTATCCATGCAGGCAGGAAAGACTGTCAAAGAGGAAGGAAAAGACAACAATCTGCTTGAACTGATCGCTGCAGATCCTGAATTTAACCTGACATTAGAGGCACTGCAGTCCACGATGGATCCGGCAAAATATGTGGGACGTGCACCGATCCAGGTGGATAAATTCATTGCAAATGTGGTAAAACCGATTCTGGATGCAAACAAGGAAGAACTTGGTGTAAAAGCGGAGATTAATGTATAATAATGGATCATAACATGGCCTGTATCAGTAATTTGCTGATACAGGTTTTTTGTTACAATTTTGCTGTTTTGTCACTTACGAAAACGATAGGATCCTGTTACAATCAAAGTATCATAAGTATTGGAAAAGGAGAAGGTTATTATGGCAAACAGAATTATGTTAAACGAAACATCTTACCACGGAGCAGGAGCGATCGAAGAGATTGCAACAGAGGCAAAGGCGCGTGCTTTCAAAAAAGCATTTGTATGTTCTGATCCGGATCTGATCAAATTTGGTGTTACAAAAAAGGTAACGGATATTCTTGACAAAAACGGACTTGCTTATGAAATTTATTCAGATATCAAAGCAAACCCTACGATCCAGAATGTACAGCATGGTGTTGAGGCATTTAAGAAAGCGGGAGCTGATTACCTGATCGCGATCGGTGGAGGATCTTCTATGGATACCTCAAAAGCGATCGGAATCATTATTGCCAATCCGGAATTTGAGGATGTCAGAAGTCTTGAGGGAGTTGCACCCACGAAAAAACCATGCGTACCGATCATTGCAGTACCTACGACCGCCGGTACGGCAGCAGAGGTTACGATCAATTATGTTATCACAGATGTGGAGAGAAAGAGAAAATTCGTCTGTGTCGATCCACATGATATGCCTGTCATTGCAATCGTGGATCCGGATATGATGTCTTCCATGCCAAAGGGACTGACAGCTTCCACCGGTATGGATGCCCTGACACATGCGATCGAGGGATATACAACCAAAGCTGCATGGGAAATGACAGATATGTTCCATCTGAAAGCGATTGAAATTATTTCAAGATCCCTGCGTGATGCAGTTGACAACAAGAAAGAGGGACGTGAGGGAATGGCACTTGGACAGTACATTGCCGGAATGGGATTTTCTAACGTAGGTCTTGGAATTGCACATTCCATGGCTCATACCTTAGGTGCTGTTTATGATACACCACATGGTGTTGCATGTGCCATGATGCTTCCAATCGTTATGGAGTACAATGCGGATTGCACCGGAGAGAAATACCGTGAGATCGCCCGTGCAATGGGAGTCAAAGGTGTGGACGATATGTCTGTGGAGGAATATCGTAAAGCAGCAGTTGATGCCGTACAGAAACTCTCTGTTGATGTGGGAATCCCGACAAAACTTGAGACATTAAAAGAAGAAGATCTTGATTTTCTTGCAGAATCTGCTCATGCAGATGCATGTGCTCCGGGTAACCCGAAAGATGCCAGTGTGGAAGATCTTAAGAATCTTTTCCGCAAACTGATGTAATTGCAGCGGTGAAATCATAGAATGTATGCTTTATGATTCGTATATTGTCATAAGTAAAAGAAAACCTTTCAGGCATAATTGTTTTGCCTGGAAGGTTTTTTTGTAACAGAAATGTTTATGAATGTAACATTTTCCTGCATCAAACCAACCCGTATTTATGAAATACAGTCTGCAGTTCTTCCGGCATGGCAGATGCAAGGGCATGTGCGAGTTCTTCGGCAGAGCATTTGCGATAGCCAAGCACCCACTGTACGGTCATATAAATGGAACCCTGGCAGTACATTTCTAACTGAAACTGCAGCTGACGGGAAAGTCTGCACGCCATGCGTGTCTCAAGCTGTTCGGTGTAAAAGGCACAGATCAGTTGAAAATCATGATCTCTCAGACAATTCTGATCGTCATTTTTAAAAGCTGCTTTAAAAAAGAGCTTTTCCTGCTGGATATAATGAAATTTATTTACCAGTCCTTCATACACAGTTTTCCCTTCACCCATATGTTCGAAAGATTCCAGTAAAATTTTATCAAAATACCAGTTGATAAGGTCATACTTATCCTTAAAATTCCGGTAAAAGGTCTGGCGTGTCACGCCGCAGGTCTCCACAATCTCCGTGACGGTGATCTTCTCTACGGAGGCGGATTTCATGCATTCTTTCATTGCGGTGGCAAGTTTGTATTTGATGGTTTCATTTGTTTTATGTTCTGATGGCATGGGAAAATCTCTTTCTTTTTACGTTGTGATTAGTTCGTGCTGGTCTGTATTTTATTCCGCAGTGTTCCTTCTTATCTGGCACTGCTCATAGCTTAATACATTATACCATACATGGTCAGGAATAAAGCGAATTTATAGAGATTTTATAAAGTGGTATTTTAAGAAAAAACAACTTGTTAACACATGCATACAAGTTGTATGCTGAAAGTATAGAAAAAGTGGTTTACATCTGAAAGGAGAAGGGATAATGAGTAACGCAAAGCAGACGATTGAAACCGGAAAAGCAGTACTTGGTATTGAATTCGGTTCAACCAGGATCAAGGCGGTTCTTGTAAATGAGACGGGGGAGCCGATTGCATCCGGTGCACATGACTGGGAAAACCGTTTGGAGGATGGAATCTGGACATACAGTCTGGATGATATCTGGACGGGACTTACCGACTGTTATGGCAGATTAGCAGAGGATGTAAAGGAAAAATACGATACGGTGATCACATCACTCGCAGCGATCGGATTTTCCGGAATGATGCATGGCTATATGGCATTTGACAAAGACGGGGAGTTACTTGTACCGTTCCGCACCTGGCGCAATACGATCACGGGGGAGGCTGCGGCAGCACTTACAAAGGAGTTTTCCTTTAATATTCCACAGCGCTGGAGCATCGCACATTTATATCAGGCGATCTTAAACGGGGAAGAACATGTAGGAAACATTTCGTATTTTACAACCTTAGCCGGATACATTCACTGGAAACTGACCGGAGAGAAAGTACTTGGTGTCGGAGAGGCATCCGGTATGTTCCCGATCGACGCAAAGACAAGAGATTACAATCAGACAATGATCGATAAATTTGACGCACTTGTCGCACCAAAAGGATATCCGTGGAAACTGCGTGAGATCCTGCCGAAAGTTTTAGTTGCAGGGGAGGCAGCAGGAACGTTGTCTGCTGAGGGAGCAAAACTGTTGGATAAGAGCGGCAATCTTTCCGCAGGCATTCCACTCTGCCCGCCGGAGGGAGATGCAGGAACCGGTATGGCTGCGACAAATTCCGTTGCAGTCCGCACAGGAAATGTATCTGCCGGAACATCCGTGTTTGCGATGGTCGTTCTCGAGGAAGATTTAAAGAATGTACATGAGGAGCTTGACATGGTAACCACACCGTCCGGTGATACCGTTGCGATGGTTCACTGCAATAACTGTACATCAGACCTGAATGCATGGGTTGGATTATTCAAAGAATTTGCAGAAGCCTTTGGCATGAAACCGGATATGAATGAGTTGTTTGGAACACTTTACCGGAAAGCATTAGAGGGTGATAAAGACTGTGGAGGCCTGCTTGCCTACAATTATTTCTCCGGTGAGCCGGTAACCGGTTTAAATGAAGGCCGTCCGCTTTTCGTGCGCAGACCGGATGCACATTTTACACTGGCAAACTTTATGAGAAGCCATCTTTATGCATCACTTGCCACGTTAAAGATCGGTCTGGATATCCTGTTAAAAGAGGAAAAAGTAAAAGTAGACCGCATTTACGGGCATGGAGGACTGTTTAAGACAAAAGGAGTCGGACAGGGAATCCTTGCTGCGGCAATGGATGCGCCGGTAGCAGTTATGGAAACTGCAGGCGAGGGCGGCCCATGGGGCATGGCACTGCTTGCATCATACATGGTACACAAAGCAGAAGGCGAAACATTAGAGCAGTATTTATCCGGTAAGATCTTTGGTGGGGAAACAGGAACTGTCATGGAGCCGGATCCGGCGGATGTGGCAGGATTTGATGCTTATATTGAAAACTATAAAAAGGCACTGGAAGCAGAAATGGCAGCGGTAGAGACGATGCCGATCTTATAAAAATAATAAAAAAATAAAGTGTATCAGGAGGGAATTTGCACATGTTAAAAACAAAAAATTATAAATTCTGGTTTTGCACCGGATCACAGGATTTATACGGGGATGAGTGCTTAGAGCATGTGGCAGAGCATGCAAAGATCATCGTTGCAAAGTTAAATGAGTCAGGGGTACTTCCTTATGAAGTCATCTGGAAACCGACACTGATCACAAACGAGCTGATCCGTAAAACGTTTAATGAGGCAAATATGGATGAAGAGTGTGCAGGTGTCATCACATGGATGCATACATTTTCACCGGCAAAATCCTGGATCTTAGGTTTACAGGAGTACAGAAAACCATTATTACATTTACATACACAGTTCAATGAAGAGATCCCATATGATTCCATCGATATGGATTTCATGAATGAAAACCAGTCTGCGCATGGTGACAGAGAGTACGGTCATATCGTGACCCGTATGAGAATCGAGCGCAAAGTGGTTGTCGGACACTGGTCTGATCCGGTGGTACAGGAGAAGATCGCTTCCTGGATGCGCACCGCAGTCGGCGTGATCGAGAGCAGCCATATCCGTGTGATGCGTGTCGCTGACAATATGAGAAACGTTGCGGTAACTGAGGGCGATAAAGTGGAAGCACAGTTAAAATTCGGCTGGGAAGTGGATGCATATCCGGTCAACGAGATCGCAGAGTCCGTAGCAGCAGTATCCGAGTCTGATACCAATGTTCTTGTGGACGAATACTACGAGAAATATGACATTTTATTAGAGGGACGTGATCCGGAAGAATTCCGCCGCCATGTTGCAGTCCAGGCACAGATCGAGCTTGGCTTTGAGCGTTTCTTAGACGAAAAGAATTATCAGGCGATCGTAACCCACTTTGGAGATCTTGGTGCATTAAAACAGCTTCCGGGACTTGCAATCCAGCGTCTGATGGGAAAAGGTTACGGATTTGGAGCAGAGGGTGACTGGAAAGTTGCTGCCATGGTCCGTCTGATGAAGATTATGACCGAGGGCAAAAAGGATGCAAAGGGAACATCCATGTTGGAGGATTACACCTACAACTTTGTCAAAGGCAAAGAAGGAATCTTAGAGGCACATATGTTGGAAATCTGTCCGTCCATCGCAGATGGCCCGATCAGCATCAAGTGCCAGCCACTCTCCATGGGTGACAGGGAAGATCCTGCAAGACTGGTATTCACATCCAAAGAAGGTAAAGGTATCGCAACTTCCCTGATCGATCTTGGCAACCGTTTCCGTCTGATCATCAATGATGTGGACTGCAAGAAAGTGGAAAAACCGATGCCGAAACTCCCGGTAGCGACAAACTTCTGGACACCACAGCCGGATCTCTATACCGGTGCAGAGGCATGGATCCTTGCAGGCGGCGCACATCATACCGCATTTACATACGATCTGACCGCAGAGCAGATGGGCGACTGGGCAAATGCAATGGGCATCGAGGCTGTTTATATTGACAAAGATACGAAGATCCGTGATTTCAAACGTGACTTACAGATTGGGGAACTGTTTTATCGTTAAACACTGGAAAAGCATGTGCATATTTTGAAGCAAAAACTTGTTTTGTGAAAAGTGTGCACATGCACGCAAAAAAGTTGTGCAAAATCATGAAAACACAAAAACACGCTTGAAGTTTTAAATAAAAGAGATTATCATAAGTAAAACAAGTTGTGTGCACGGGCACACAAAGAAAAGGAGAGGTATAGTATGAAATTTTTTATTGACACAGCAAATGTAGAGGATATCCGTAAAGCAAATGATATGGGAGTGATCTGTGGTGTTACCACGAACCCATCCCTGATCGCAAAAGAGGGAAGAGATTTTAACGAAGTAATCAAAGAGATCACATCCATCGTAGACGGACCGATCAGCGGTGAGGTAAAAGCGACAACTGTTGATGCAGAGGGCATGATCAAAGAGGGACGTGAGATCGCAGCGATCCATCCGAACATGGTTGTAAAAATTCCTATGACAGTAGAAGGCTTAAAGGCAGTAAAAGTTCTCTCTGCAGAGGGCATCAAGACCAATGTAACACTGATCTTTACTGCAAATCAGGCACTCCTCGCAGCAAGAGCAGGCGCAACCTATGTTTCTCCATTCCTTGGAAGATTAGATGATATCAGTACAGCAGGCATCGATCTGATTCAGGATATTGTTCAGATCTTTGACAACTATGGACTTGAGACAGAGATCATCGCAGCATCCATCCGTAACCCGATCCATGTCACAGACTGCGCATTAGCAGGTGCACATATCGCAACCGTGCCGTACAACGTAATCGTCCAGATGACAAAACACCCACTGACCGACGCAGGAATCGAAAAATTCCAGAAGGACTATAGAGCGGTTTTCGGTGACTAAGGTTTTACAAAAAGACTATAGAAACCGCTCTGCCGTCTTCGGAGAGTAATAAAAATCATTGCGAAACCCGTCAGCAGCTTAACGTGAGAAGAGTTTGAGGTGGGTTTCGCAGAGTTTATATGACACTAAAGGAGGGTATCAATGACTATCACAGAACTGAAGCAGACTGCAGTCGAGGTTCGCAAGGGCATCGTGACTGCAACGCATGCTGCGAAGTCGGGGCATCCGGGGGGATCGCTTTCGGCGACAGAAATTTTTACATATTTATATTTTGAAGAGATGAATATTGATCCAAAAAATCCGAAAATGGAGGATCGTGACCGCTTTGTCTTATCGAAAGGACATACGGCGCCGGGACTTTATTCTGCGCTGGCAAACCGCGGATATTTTCCGGTGAAGGATTTGGAGACATTGCGTCATACCGGTTCCTATTTACAGGGACATCCGGATATGAAGCATATTCCGGGAGTGGATATGTCATCCGGTTCTCTGGGACAGGGAATTTCCTGTGCGGTCGGAATGGCACTTGCAGGAAAGATGGATCACAAAGATTACCGTGTTTATACGCTGTTAGGTGATGGCGAGATCGAGGAAGGCCAGGTGTGGGAGGCATCCATGTTTGCCGGACACCGTAAGCTTGACAATCTGGTAGTGATCGTCGACAATAACAACATGCAGATTGACGGAACATTAGATGAAGTCTGCTCACCGGATCCGATCGATAAAAAGTTTGAGGCTTTTAATTTCCATGTGATCCATGTCGCAGATGGAAATGATTTTGCACAGCTTGCGGAGGCTTTTAAAGAGGCAAGGGAGACAAAAGGCATGCCGACAGCAATCATCGCACATACCTTAAAAGGAAAAGGTGTTTCTTATATGGAAGGTCAGGTAGGCTGGCACGGAAAAGCACCGAACGATGAGGAATATGCGGTTGCAATGGAAGAACTGGGAAAGGCGGGTGAAGCATTATGTCAGAAGTAAAAATGATCGCGACCAGAGAGAGTTATGGCAATGCATTGGCTGAACTGGGAAAAGAAAAAGAAAATCTGGTTGTACTTGATGCGGATCTCGCAGCGGCAACAAAAACAGGTATTTTTAAGAAAGCATTTCCGGAGCGCCATATTGACTGCGGGATTGCAGAGGCGAATATGACAGGAATTGCAGCAGGACTTTCCACCTGTGGAAAAGTACCGTTTGTCAGCACATTTGCCATGTTTGCAGCGGGGCGTGCCTATGAGCAGGTGCGCAATTCAATCGGTTATCCACATCTGAATGTCAAGATCGGAGCAACACATGCAGGCATTTCTGTCGGCGAAGATGGAGCAACACATCAGTGCAATGAAGATATCGGACTGATGCGTGAAATTCCGGGCATGGTTATCATTAATCCGAGTGATGATGTGGAAGCGAAGGCAGCTGTGCGTGCGGCTTACGAGTATGTGGGTCCGGTTTATCTGCGTTTTGGACGTCTGGCGGTTCCGGTCATCAATGATAATCCGGAATATAAGTTTGAAATCGGTAAAGGTGTGGAACTGCGAAAAGGAAAAGATATCACGATTTTTGCAACAGGTCTTTGTGTATCGGAAACATTAAAAGCAGCAGAAACACTGGCAGAAAACGGTATTGATGCACAGGTTATCAATATCCATACGATCAAACCGTTAGATGAGGAACTGGTGTTAAAAGCTGCAAAACAGACCGGTCGTGTGTATACTGTGGAGGAACATTCCATTATCGGCGGACTTGGCAGTGCAGTGGCAGAACTGCTCGGTGAAAAATGTCCGACAAAGATCACGAGGATCGGCGTGAAGGATGTGTTCGGAGAGTCAGGGCCGGCAAAAGAACTGCTTCATAAATATGAGCTGGATGCAGAGGGCATTGCAAAACGTATTATGGAGGAACAGAAATCATGTTAGAGGAATTAAAAAAACAGGTCTATGAGGCAAATATGGAACTGCCGCGGCGCGGGCTGATCACCTACACATGGGGAAATGTCAGCGGAATTGACAGAGAGAGCGGATATTTTGTGATCAAGCCAAGCGGTGTGGATTATGATGCATTATCCCCGGATGATATGGTTGTCATGGACTTAGAGGGCAATAAGATCGAGGGAAGATACAAACCGTCATCTGACACGGCAACGCATATTGAACTTTATAAAAAATACGAAGAGATCGGTGGAATCGTACATACCCATTCCCCGGAAGCTGTCGCATGGGCGCAGGCAGGAAGAGATATCCCTCTTTATGGAACCACACATGCAGACTACTTTTTCGGTCCGATCCCGTGTGCAAGAAACCTGACGCCGGAGGAGATCGAGGAAGCCTACGAGAAAAATACCGGATTAGTCATCATCGAGACATTTGAGACAAGAGGCATCAAACCGATGTATACACCGGCGGTACTCTGTAAGAATCACGGACCGTTTACCTGGGGAAAAGATGCCGCAGAGGCAGTCCACAATGCAGTTGTGTTAGAGGAAGTTGCCAAAATGGCAAAGAATACAGAACTTTTGAACCCGAAAGTACTTCCGGCACCGGACTGCATCAAAGAAAAGCATTTTTACCGTAAACACGGTGCAAATGCATACTACGGTCAAAATTAAAAACAGCGGCGGAAATAAAGCTGCGTGGAAATGAGGTTTAAGATGAGTGGTATTGAGTTTGGAAAAACAAAAGAAGGAAACACAGTTACAAAATATCTGCTGAAAAATAAAAATGGTATGGAAGTTGCTGTGATGGATCTTGGGGCAACGATCGTATCCGTGCTCGTGCCGGATAAAAATGGTTTGAAGCGCGATGTCGTGCTTGGATATGATACACCACAGGAATATCAGGAGCATACCTGTTATTTTGGGGCAGTGATCGGACGTAATGCAAACAGGATCGGCGGAGCGAAAATTGTTTTGGATGACAGGGAGTATCCGCTTGAAAAAAATGACAATGGAAACAACCTGCACAGTGGAAAAAATGGTTTTAATTCAGTCATCTGGAATGTGGAACAGCAGAAAGAAGATGAGATTACATTTTCTTATCTGAGTAAGGATTTAGAACAGGATTTCCCAGGAAATATGACTGCAAAGGTTACATATACAGTAACAGATGATAATGCGCTCTCGATTGCCTATGAGGCGGTTTCCGATCAGACCACAGTTGCGAACTTCACGAACCACGCTTATTTTAATCTGAATGGTCATGATTCCGGATGTATGGAAAATCAGGAGCTTGAAATTTTAGCATCCTATTATACGCCGGTAAAAGATGGCGAAGCGATTCCTACCGGTAATGTGGAAAAGGTTGCCGGAACACCGATGGATTTCCGCAAAATGAAAAAAATCGGTCAGGACATCGGAGTAGATTTTGAACAGCTTAAGTTTGTCGGTGGATATGACCACAATTTTGTGTTAGATAAGGCTGATGGGACAATGCAGCTTGCAGCCCGCGCAAGATCAGAGAAATCCGGTATCTGTATGGATGTCTATACGGACTGTGTCGGTATCCAGCTGTATGCCGGAAATTTCATTGGAAAACAGACCGGAAAAGGCGGTGCATCTTATGATTCCCGCCACGCATTCTGTCTGGAAACACAGTATTTTCCGAATGCAGTGAATGAACCGAATTTTAAATCCCCGGTTTTACATGTGGGAGAAACTTATCATTCTCAGACAAAGTATTGTTTTTCTGTGAAGTAACAGGCAGTATGCTCAGACGTAGATCTGTCAGCATGAATAAAAGATGATGTATAAAACAGTGCCGCATCTATTTGAAGAATTCGATGACTGCCAATGCGTTTGAGGAGGATCGCAAGCGTGCACTTGAGGTAGGTATGGATGGTTATATCGCAAAGCCGATCCATATGGAGAGTGTGTTAGATGCGCTGCAGGAGGGGCTTGCAGGGAAACATTGAAAGAAAACTGATTGATACGAATTGACAATGGTTATGTATGGTTATATTATGAATATAACCATACATAACCATTTTTGATGCATAGGAGTATGAGATTGCAGATGGAGGAATAGAATACGAAATCCGAAAGATCGTATCAGAGAGATAGATAACCGGTTAGAACAACTGCCGAAGGGAACACTGACTTATAAGAATATTAACGGTAAAAAACAGCCGTATATCCAGCGGACAGTGGAGGGAAAGTCAGTCAGCTGTTATGTTAAGCTATCACAGCGGGAACAGGTACTGGCAGAGTTTGAAGAACGGGGAAAGCTTTCGGAAGAGAAAAAGCGGCTGCTTGCGTATGTGGATGGACTGCAGAATATTTTAAAACGAAATCCATATCTGAATGCGGGAGTCGGGTGCGGATATCAGGATTTTAAAGATTTTGCATGTGGCAGACAGTTTTATGTGGATAAGACACATTTTATTGCAGAATGGGTTTACAGGGATGCAAAAGTCACGCTGATCACGAGACCAAGAAGATTTGGCAAGACGACACTTTTTAGTACAGTTGAGACTTTTTTTGATCCGAGATTTGCAGACCATCCGGAATATTTTGAAAAGTTAAGGGTCTGGGGGGATAAAGAGATCCGAAAACTGTTTGGAATGGTTCCTGTTATTTCCATCAGTTTTGGGAACTGTAAGGGAGCAGACTATAAACAGGCGGTAAAAGGAATTGCAGACAGTTTTTATAATATGTATGAAGCACACAGATATCTGCTGAAAAGCACCAGACTGGAAGCGGAGGATCTAAAGGAATATAAGAGTCTGAGAGAACTGTTCCGTGCGGGAGATACCGGAAGGATTGAAATTGCAATACAGAGGCTGTGCCGTCTCGTCTATCTGCACTACCAGATCCTGCCGGTCATTTTAGGGGATGAATATGATACACCTCTGCTTGAAGCATATACGGATGGGTACTGGAGTGAGATGATCGGTACCTGTCGTCAGTTATTTCACAGTACATTTAAGGAAAATCCTTACTATGCGAGGGCTTTGATTACCGGAGTGACGAAGGTTTCAAAAAATTCGCTGTTTTCGGATCTGAATAACCTTGAAACGGATACGGTTACCTGCGAGGCTTACAGTGATTGCTTCGGTTTTACGGAACAGGAAGTAATGGATGCATTAAAGTGCCAGAACATGGATACGATGCATGATGTGAAAGAAATGTATGATGGATTTATTTTTGGAAAACAAAAAGATATGTATAATCCGTGGTCCATCTGTAATTATATGAGGTCCGGGGAATTGCAGTCCTACTGGATCAATACCAGCAGTAACAAACTGATCGGGGAGATCATCCGCAGACATCCTGTGCGTAGCAAACATGAGATCGAACAGCTTATGGCAGGGGAAATCATTCATAAAGAGATCAATGAAAATGTCACGTTTCAATATCTTGACGGTGACGAGAACAGTTTATGGTCACTTTTTCTGGCAGTTGGCTATATTAAAGCGGAAAATGTTGTAAAGCAGGGAGAGAGCACATGGTGCGATATGTCGGTCACAAACCGGGAAGTGATGGGAATGTTCCGCTATGAAATCCTTGCGATGTTTGAAAATGGAAATGCCGTTTATAATGATTTTACAAAAGCACTGCTCTCACACCGCATGGAAGATCTGAATGATATTTTGCTGGATATTGCATACACTTCCATGAGTTATTTTGATGTTGGAAAATGTCCACCGGAGCGTACATCGGAAAATTTTTATCGTGGACTGGTGTTAGGACTCATCGTATCTCTGCGGGATCAATACCGGATCGTATCAAACAGGGAAAGCGGACAGGGGAGGTATGATATCGCAATGTATCCGTTAGAGAGAAATAAGGATGCATTTATCATGGAGTTCAAAGTGTTTGATGCGAAAAAAGAACGGAGTTTAGAGCAGACAGCCGCGAATGCATTAAAGCAGATCGAAGAGAAAAATTATGAGGCGGATCTGATCGCGGCAGGCATCGGATGGGGACAAATCTATAAACGTTACTGTTCAGAGGTAAACTTGTAACAAAAGAACCGATGGTAGACTAATCGTAGTCAAAACCATCGGTTTTCTTATGCAAATATTTCTGCAATCT
>ERZ837487.160-NODE-160-length-97208-cov-6.290284_pt1 | contig 97208 bp, 68 predicted proteins | sample MGYA00519911_ERZ837487 | MGnify/ENA primary metagenome ERZ837487 (study PRJEB31850, sample SAMEA3708818) | human gut metagenome | biome: human gut; feature: human-associated habitat; material: faeces | place: China | collected 2014 ... | reverse complement strand
TCGAGAAATACGGCAAGGTGGCCCACCGCGAGATGTTCAACATCTTCAACATGGGTATCGGCATGGTCATCGCCCTCGATGCGTCGCAGGCAGAGAAAGCCATCGCCATCCTTGCGGAGCAGGGCGAGAAGGCGGCCGTCATCGGACGTGTCACGGACACCGAGGGTGTCGTAATCCGCTAAGGCCGTGCGACGCCTTGCGGTCTTTGCCAGCGGCAGCGGCACGAACTTCGAGGCTATCGCCACGGCCTGCGAGCGGGGAGAGATCCCGGCCCGGGTGGTGCTGATGGTCTGCGACAAACCCGGCGCCGGGGTTGTGCAGCGGGCTGCGGGGCACGGGGTCGAGGCATTCGTATTCGCCCCGAAAGAGTATGCCTCGAAGGCCGACTACGAGCGCGAGATCGTGCGGCGGCTCGACCAAGCCGGCGTGGAGCTGGTCTGCTTGGCGGGGTACATGCGCATCGTCGGCGACGTGCTGCTGGGGGCTTACGGCGGACGGATCGTCAACATCCACCCTTCGCTGCTGCCGGCATTCCGCGGGGCGCATGCCATCGAACAGGCGCTGGAATACGGCGTCAAGGTCTTCGGTGTGACGATCCACTATGTCGATGCGACGCTCGACGGCGGGAAGATCATCTCCCAGCGGGCGTTCGGATACGACGGAGACGACATCGCCGAGCTGGAAGCCCGGATTCATGCGGTGGAATATCCGCTTTATATAGAAACGATTAATAAATTATTAAAGGAATAATAACGATATGCGTGCATTAATCAGTGTCAGCGACAAAACGGGTGTCGTTGATTTCGCCAAGGGCCTGCGTGCCCTGGGCTGGGAGGTGATCGCCACGGGCGGCACGATGAAACTGCTCTCCGACAGCGGGGTCGAGGTTATCAACATCAGCGACGTGACGGGCTTTCCCGAGATCTGCGACGGCCGCGTCAAGACCCTGCACCCCAACGTGCACGGCGGCCTGCTGGCGCGACGCGACGATCCCGAACACCTGAAAGCCCTGAAAGATAACAATATCGAATTTATCGACATGGTCTGTGTGAACCTCTACCCGTTCCGCCAGACCATTGCCAAACCCGATGTGAAGATGGAGGACGCCATCGAGAACATCGACATCGGCGGCCCTTCGATGCTGCGTTCTGCGGCCAAGAACTGGGCCGACGTCACGGTGGTCTGCGACCCTGCGGACTATGAGCAGGTGCTCGGTGAAATCCGTGCCGGCGGCAATACGGAAAAGGCTACGCGCCTGAAACTTTCGGCCAAAGCATACACCCATACGGCTGAGTACGATGCGATGATCGCGGCCTATATGCGTGCACAGGCCGGGCTTAACGAGAAGCTGTTCCTTGAATTCGACCTCGTGCAGTCGCTGCGCTACGGGGAGAACCCCCACCAGTCGGCCAAGTTCTACCGTGAGGAGAAAGAGGTGCCTTATTCGCTGGCTTTTGCCCGTCAGCTCAACGGCAAGGAGTTGTCGTACAACAATATCCAGGATGCCAATGCCGCGCTGTGTATCGTCCGCGAGTTCGATGAGCCGTTCTGCGTGGGGCTCAAACACATGAATCCCTGCGGTGCTGCCGTCGGCAAGGATGTCGTGGATGCCTGGACGAAGGCTTACGAGGCCGACAAGGTGTCGATCTTCGGGGGTATCGTCGCCACGAACCGCACCGTAACGCGCGAGGCGGCCGAGTTGATGAAACCGATCTTCCTCGAGATCATCATGGCGCCGAAATTCGACGAAGGGGCGCTCGAAGTGCTCTGCACGAAGAAAAACCTGCGGCTGCTGGAGGTTGATATGCAGCAGGGGGCCGTCGACCCCAAGCAATATGTCAGCGTCAACGGCGGCCTGCTGGTGCAGGATCTCGACGTGGCGACGAAAACCGTCACGGCCGATATGTGCGTGACGAAGGCAAAACCTGCCGCGGCACAGATGGACGACCTGAATTTCGGCTGGCATATCGTCAAGCACGTCAAGTCGAACGCCATCGTCGCCGTCAGGGACGGCCGTACGTTGGGCGTGGGCGCCGGGCAGATGAACCGCATCGGCTCGGCCGAGATCGCCCTCCGGCAGGCGCATGCCGCCGGCGTCACCGAAGGGCTGGTGCTGGCTTCGGACGGCTTCTTCCCCTTCGACGACTGCGTGACGCTGGCTGCCGAATACGGCGTGACGGCCATCGTGCAGCCGGGCGGTTCGGTACGTGACGAGGACTCGATCCGGAAGGCCGACGAGAAGGGCATCGCCATGGTATTCACGGGCGAGCGCCATTTCAAACATTGATTTTCGATTATCGCGGCACCTTTCGTCTCGCTGTGCCCGTTTCGGGCGGGAAACAGGATGCTGTGCCCCGCCCGAAACGGACTTCGCCAAGGTGAAATCCGCTTCCGTGGCGATCGGAAATCGGACGGTATAAATAAAAACTTTTGCCGCTGCGACAAGCCTCTCCCGAGGGAGGGGCTTGGGGAGAGTGCCGGACTTGTGAGCGGCGGTAGGCCGTGCATACATCGTCCGGCGGCATAACGGCGGTGAAAACTGTTAATTCGTATTCGTATGAAAGTTTTGGTTATTGGCGGCGGTGGCCGTGAACATGCAATTGTGGATGCGCTGTCGCGCTCGCCCCAGGTGGAGAAGATATTTTGCGCCCCCGGCAATGCGGGTATTGCGACGCAGGCCGAGTGCGTGGCTATCCGCGAGACGGAGGTGGAGCGGCTGCGCGATTTTGCGGCGCAGAACGGCATCGGTCTTACGGTCGTCGGCCCCGAGGTGGCGTTGGCGGCGGGTGTGGTCGATGCGTTCAAGGCCGCCGGGCTGCGGGCTTTCGGCCCTACGAAGGCTGCCGCGCGTATCGAGTCGAGCAAGGAGTTCGCCAAAGACCTGATGGCCAAATACGCCATTCCGACGGCCGGTTACCGGGCCTTCACCGATTATGCCGCGGCGATGGACTATGTCGCTTCGCGTCCGCTGCCTGCCGTGCTGAAATACGACGGGCTGGCCGCGGGCAAGGGCGTGGTGATCGCCGAGACGATGGAGGAGGCCGACGCCACCCTGAAGGACATGTTGCTCGACGATAAATTCGGCGCGGGCAAGGTCGTCGTCGAGGATTTCCTCACGGGGCCTGAATTTTCGTTCATGTGCTTCGTCTCGGGGCATAAGGTATGGCCTATGGTGCTGGCGCAGGATCACAAGCGGGCATTCGACGGCGACAAGGGCCCCAATACGGGCGGTATGGGCGCATATTCGCCCCTGCCGTTCATTACGGCCGAGGATGAACGCTATGCGCTCGAGAAGGTGTTGCAACCGACCGCCGACGCGATGGTCGCCGAGGGCTGCCCGTTCGAAGGCGTGCTTTACGGAGGCCTGATGAAGACCCCGCAGGGGATCAAGGTCATCGAATTCAACGCCCGTTTCGGCGATCCCGAGACCGAGGTCGTGCTGCCACGCCTGAAAAGTGACATCGTGGATATCTTCTGTGCTGTGGCCGACGGCGGCGATACGCAGCTCGTATGGCACGATTTCGCCACGCTCGGCATCGTGCTCGCATCGAAAGGCTATCCCGGAGACTATGAAAAGGGCTGCGAGATCAGGGGGCTCGACCGGGTGGAAGGCGCCCTTTACCACATGGGGACGAAGGCCGACGGCAGCCGCATCCTCACCTCGGGCGGCCGCGTGCTGTTCGTCGTGGGCAAAGGAGCCACGCTCGCCGAGGCGCACGCCAATGCGCTGCGGGATGTCGCACGCATCGAATGCGACAACCTCTTCCATCGCACCGACATCGGACATTGGGCATTTGAAAATTAGTTATATATAAGGTATGGTTATCAGCGGAAAAGAACTCTCAGCAAAACTCAAGGCCGAAATGGCCGCCGAAGTGGCTACTTTCGGCGCGAAATACGGACGCGTGCCGCATCTGGTCGTAATCCTCGTGGGCGAAGACCCGGGCAGCGTCTCCTATGTGACGGGCAAGGCCAAGGCCTCGGCCGAGGTCGGCATCCGCAATACGACGATCCGTAAGCCGGAGTCGGTCTCCGAGGCCGAGTTGCTCGGCATCATCGCCGACCTGAATGCCGACGAAGGCGTCGACGGAATCCTGGTGCAGCTGCCCCTGCCCAAGCATATCGACGAGGACAAGGTGATCGCCGCGATCGACAAGGAGAAGGATGTCGACGGCTTCCATCCCCTCAATGTGGCGGCTTTGTGGCAGAAACAGCCCTGTACGCTGCCCTGTACGCCGAAAGGTATCCTCAAGATGCTGCGGGCTGCGGGCGTGGAGATCGCCGGCAAGGAGGCCGTGGTGATCGGCCGCAGCAATATCGTCGGGCTTCCCGTTTCGAAATTGCTGTTGGATGCCAATGCCACCGTGACCATGGCGCACAGCCGTACGCGTAACCTGGGCGAGGTGACGCGCCGCGCCGACATCCTGGTCGTGGCGATCGGCCGCCCGAAGTTCGTAACGGCGGATATGGTGCGTGACGGGGCCGTGGTGATCGACGTGGGTGTCAACCGCGATCCCGAAACCGGCAAGCTGTGCGGGGACGTCGATTTCGCCGCCATCGAGCCCAAGGCGTCGGTCATCACCCCTGTTCCCGGCGGCGTGGGGCCGATGACGATCTGCTGCCTGATGGAGAATACGATCGAGTGCTTCCTGCGGCGTATCGCGCGGAAATAGCCCCGAATCGCCTGCCCCGGACGTTGTTCGCCTCCGGGCTCTCCCCCGCAAAACCCGAAGTGAAAACTTCGGGTTTTTTAGTGCCTTGCCTTTTCCGGGTCTTCGTCTTTTGCGGTGGGCGGCGGGTTTTTCTGCTGCCTGCTTCGCGTAATGCAGGTACGGCATTTTGCCGGGTTCAGGCGCCTTTCCCGTCGATTTTTAGGAAACTGTGATCATATCCGCCCAATAGCTATATTAAGTAGCTCGATATGGTATACAAAAATGCTTTTTATGTATGCTTCTACGGTTCATATGGTACAATGTGATGGTTTTTATTTAACTTTGAATGTCATTAAAGAGCGAAATTGTGTGTTGCGAAGTAAACAATTATGTGTTATGTAAATGATTTCGTTCTGTAAAGAGGATTATTGAGACTGTCGGTTGAATTCGTTTGAGCGGGTTGCAGGCCGTCCAAAAAATGTATAACAATTTAATAAACTATCTAAATGAAACTTTTTTATTATGCCGCTGCCGCTGCAGCCATGGCTTCGGCCGTTTTCTGCTCTTGCGATAAACAGGACGAAGTTACCCCCCCCCAGCCTGAAATCGCGCCTGTACAGTTCGTAGGTGTGACGGCACTCGATGTCGTTACGCGTGCTGAGGCGAAACCGTATGCAGCCGATTTCAATGTTTTTATTCCCGGCGTTACTGCTGCAACGAAACTGGTGAAATTTAGTGCCGATGCATGGACTGTCGATGGCGATCCCATCTTGGTGGATCGCAAGGGCGGTACGCTGGTTGCGTGGGCGCCTTCGGCTTTGGCCGTGACTACTTCTGCCAGTGGCGCCGAATATACGCTGACGGCGCAAAAGGATGCGGCCGCACAGGATTTGATCTACCAACCCCAGCCTGTCAATGCTGCCAATGCGAATGCTGTCGCCGTCGAGATGAAGCACGCCTATTCCAAACTCTCTTTCCTGGCAACGGCCGGCAGTGGATACACGGGTGCTGCCAACCTTACTCAGGTGCAGATTACCGGTGGAATCCATGCGACCGGCACGCTCGATATGGTAGCCGGCACGGTGGATCCGGCCGGCACGGCGACGGGGACGCTTACCCTGGCCGCCGGCGAAAAGGCGCTTGTAGTACCTATGGCCGGTCAGCCTACCATTGCCGTGACCTGCACGATCGACGGTAAAGAATTCACAGCAACCATTAAGGCCGATACCATGCCGTCGCTGCTGGCTGGCGTGGAGTACGAAATTACGTTGACGGTTGTCGGTCAGGAGGCCGTGATTTCTTCGGTGAAAGAAGTCCCCTGGACTACGACCAAGGTGGACGGCGGAACCATATTCTGACGACTTTAGGTGACGATATGCAAAACGGAAAGCCGCAGACTGTAAAGTCTGCGGCTTTCTTATCGCGGGAACAATAGCGCACTTCCTGCTGTGGCGGAATATGCGGGGCTGCTACTTGTTCGCGTAGTTGCAGTGCAGTGCCTCGGGCAGCGGAGCCCCGGGGGCTCGCCGCCAGACCATGGCCCTGTCTTTCGAGGCGTCGCCCGTCCCGAAATCGAAGCCGTCTTGCGATGAGAATGTCACCGGGACGGCGCCTTCGAAGCCGTATTTTGCATAGAACCCGTGCAGCCACTCCTCGCTCGGGATCAGGAAGGCCGCCTCGTCGCCCTGCTCGCCGATGAGCCGCATCGCTTCGCGCATCAGCTTGCCGGCCAGTCCCCTGCGGCGGAATTCGGGCGCTGTCGCTACGCCGTAGATGTAGGTCGACCGTCCCAGCTCGCTCTCGAACGGCACAAGGTGGAGCATGGCCGCCGTACGCCCTTCGCATTCGGCCGTCAGCATCCTGCGGCGGCTGTAATAGCGCATCAGGAACGAGTCGACGAACTGTTCCTCGTCGCCGAACGCAGCCGTCCACAGCTCCTTGCAGGCGATTTCATCCGGGTGCAGGTGGATGGCCGCATATTTGTGCTGTATGACGGCGGGGTGGTAGGAGAGCTTCGACTGGCGCAACCCGTCGATCCCGAGGTCTTCCTCGCGGTTTATCATCGTGAAACGCGCGGGAAGGTGCTGTGCGAAGAGTTTGTTGATGATCGTGAAGGCGCCGTCGTAGTCGGTGTCCGCCTTCTCGACATGCGTGTCGAACGTATGGTCGTTGACCGCCGAACCGTATGTGAACGCGATCAGTTTGTCGCCTACGTAGATACAGCCGCCGATCATTTCCAGTTCTTCGAAATGTTCGAAAGCCCGCTGCATGGCCCGCTGTTCGGCGCACAGTTCCGAGGTGTGCCCTTCGTGGGCCCGGCGCCATTCGCGTTCGAGCTGCATGCACTCCCCGAACCGCTCGCGCGTGAGTTGCTCGTACCGGAAATCGGGGTATTCCGCCATGAAACGGTTGATGTGGTTGCGTTTGGGCTGGTACCTGCGTCCCGTGAGGTTGCGCAGGTCGTCGGCGTTGTAAACGTAATCTTCCATCCCGCGGTCGGATTCGAACGCGAACAGCCCGGCGTGCATGTTGCGAACCATCTCGCGCCCCTCGTCCGTAAGCCCGATGATGCGCAGCCGCTGTCCGTGCGCATGGGCATCTTCGCGCAGGGCGGGGATGATCCGGGCGAAATCCCCTTCGCCGACGGGTTGCATGTACCCGATCTTCTCCCCGCCCCCGATCTGGAAGCGGATCACCAGGAAGCCGTCGATCACGGCCCAGGCACTGTGGTACATCGCCTGCCAGCAGTACATGTTGGCGAATGCGAGGTCGCAGTTGTAGATGCCCGAAGGCATGGTATAGCGCTCGATGGTCTGTTTATCCTCGAGGCGCACGGGTTTGAATTCAATCATGGACGATGTAACTCTTTTTTTCTGCGTGGGAATAGTATTGCTGGACAAGGGCGCGGAAATCCTGCAGGAGGGAGTCCCCTGCGCCCGACGCTTCCGGTTTGTCCTGCGCGTCGTCGAAGCGGATCGTGCCGTCGTTCGTCACGGCCTGGAACGCCCCGTCCCAGCTCACCGACCACTGCTGTCGCTGCGGTTCGTTCAGCACGTCGCGGCCGAATGCGAAATAGGACTCCGTATTGCCCAGCAGCCCTAGGAGCGTGGGCATGATGTCGAGCTGCTGCACGACCTCTCCGACCTGGCCCCGCAAGGCGCCGTCGGGGGTATACATGAAGCCGATGATATGGTAGTTGCCCGGATAGCTGCGGGTTTCGGCGGCGAATTTTTCGGAGGACACATGGTCGGCTACGAATACGAATATCGTGCGGCGGAACCATTCTTCGCTTCCGAAGCGCTCGAAGAAGAGCCGGAAGGCATTGTCGACATAGGCTACTCCCTTGTGCAGTTTCGTGTAACCGGCCGGGAGTTTGTCCTCGTATTGTGCCGGGACGACGAACGGGTGGTGCGACGAGAGGGTGAACAGCGTGGCGAAGAAAGGCTCCGGTGTCCGGGAGAGCTCCTCGCCGGTGAATTGCAGGAACGGTTCGTCCCAAATGCCCCAGTAACCGTCGAAATCACCCTTGCCGTGCCTGTCTTCGTAGTCTTCGCGGCTGACGAGCCGTTCGACGCCTGCCGAGCGGGCGTATGCCCCGAATCCCATCGAGCCGTGTTCCGACCCGCAGAAGAATGCCGTCGAATACCCCCTCCCGCGGAGTATGGCCGGCAACTGCCGGCTTTCACCGAGCGATTGCGGCATCAGTACGAACGGCGTCCGGAACGAAGGGATGCTGCCCAGCACCGAGGGCATGGCCTGTATCGAGCGCGTGCCGTTGGCATACATGCGTTTGAAACAGAGGCCGCCGCGCATCAGCGAGTCGAGGAACGGCGTGAAGCCCTTGGTTTCCCGACCGGCATAAACCTCCGGCATCAGATAGGCCGAATGCTCGGCCGACATGCTCTCCATGATGAAGACCATGACGTTGCGCCCTGCCAGGTTCACCGCCGCACTGTCTGCGGGCTGGTGCACGGGCGTGAAATGCTGCGGCAGCTCTTCGGGGGTGAAATATTTTTTGTAATTGATGCTTCCCGCGTTGCCGATCGTCCGCAGGATGCAGAACGGGTTGCTCAGGATGAGGTTCGCCTTGCCGCTGTCGTCGGTATAGAGGGTGGCGTTCGAAAGGGTGATCGGCCGTGTCATGCGGGTCATGCCGCCGCGCATGCCTGCGATCGAGAGCCCTGCGCCTGTGGCGAAGATCACCGTGCTTCCGACATAGTAGGCCCAGCCGCGGCTCAGCAGGCTCTCCTCGCGCACCTTGCGGCCGTAACCCCATGCCAGCAGCGCCACGAGGGCTGCGGCGACGAGTACCAGGTACCAGTTTTCGGCCATGAACTTACCGACGAGTTGTACCGAATTGCTGTTGTCGGCGAAGAATACCTCGTCGGCCGTGAAGCGTTTCTGCGTGTAACGGAAATAGACGCAGTCGGACATGTTGACCGCCACGACCAGCACGGCATTCACCGCCACGTAGTACCAGTACATCAGTTTGCGGTACCAGCCGCGTTCGCGCACATGCAGGGGCAGCAACGCCAGCAGGATGAATACCCCGTTGGCATAGATGACCGATACCGTGTCGAATTTGAGTGAGCCGGCGAGCAGCTGCCACAACTCACCCCGGCCGATCGTCCCCAGCAACTGTGCGTTGTAGAGATAAAAGACCACGCGGCAGAGCATCAGTACCGCATAGAGCAGTACGATGCGCCGCAGTAACAGGGCCAGCGGGGTATGGAGCAGGCGTTTCATGAATTAACCGTTGTCCGTATGATTCGGTGACGACAGGGCGTCTGGGTTATTCGCAGGCCTTGAGCGACATGTCGAGCGACTTGATCTGGTGCGTCAGGGCACCGACCGAGATGAAGTCGACGCCGCATTCGGCGTAGTCGCGCATCGTCGAGAGCGTGATGCCGCCGCTCGATTCGGTCTCGCAGCGGCCTGCGACCTTCTTCACGGCCTCGCGGGTCATTGCGGGCGTGAAATTGTCGAACATGATGCGGTCGACGCCGCCCGCGGCGAATACTTCGTCGATGTCCTCCAGCGAGCGCACTTCGCACTCGATGGGAATATCCTTGCCCTTGGCCCGGAGGTATTCGCGGGCGCCGTGGATGGCTTTGCGGATGCCGCCCGCAAAGTCGATGTGGTTGTCTTTCAGCAGGATCATGTCGAAAAGCCCCATGCGGTGGTTCTCGCCGCCGCCGATCTTCACGGCCATCTTGTCCAGCACGCGCATGCCGGGCGTGGTCTTGCGCGTGTCGAGCACCCGGGTATGCAGCCCTGCGAGGCGGTCGACGTAAACGGCGGTCTGCGTAGCCACGCCGCTCATGCGCTGCATGATGTTGAGGATGATGCGTTCGGCCTGCAGCAGCGAGCGCAGGCGTCCCGAGACGTAGAACGCCACGTCGCCGGGCTTCACGCGGTCGCCGTCGCTGAGTACCTGCTCGAATTCCATCTCCGGGTCGAGACGGTGGAATACGACCTGCGCGATCTCGATGCCGGCGATGATTCCCTCCTGCTTGCACAGCAGGCGCATGCGGCCGTGTTCGTCGGAGGGGATGCACGAGAGCGACGTGTGGTCGCCGTCGCCGATGTCCTCTTTGATGCAAAGCTCGATAAGAGCGTCTACGAATGGTTTGTATTCTGCCTTCATATCGTTACGGTTTTCGATGCAAAGTTACAAAAGAATCGTTCCCTTGTACACGGCTTTGTGGTCGAGCGTCTCGTCGCCCACGGGAATCTGCGCGTTGCGGCAGGTGAAGATCACCTCCAGGACGCCGTTGGCGAGTCTGCCGGTGAACATCGGGATTGCGAATCCCTTGCCGGTTTGCGGGTCGTAATACGGTTTGCCGCCGATGTAGGGGATGATCGGATCGGCCGTGCTCGTCAGTTCGTAGATGCCGTCGCCGTCCGAGTCCTCGTATTTCAGTTCGGGGATAACGATATTGAGTGACATCGGCATGGACTGCGCGAAACGCACGTTGTACATCGTGAGCTTGAATAGGCCGCTGTTGTCTTCCGTAAGTTCGAAACTTATGTCGTTTGTCACAAAGGGTGTCGCCGACGGGGTCTGGTTGCTGGTAATGGTGAGCGTGCCCCCGAAAGTGGCCGTCTGCCGGTTATCGTTGTCGTCTTCGGTGTTGCATGCCGCACAGGCCGCGAGGGCGAGCAGGATAAGGAGTTTTTTCATTGTTTTATTGTCGTTATAGGTTAATATTCAGTGTTATGCCGAATGTCCTGGGGCGTCCGCGCTGTACGAATTCGTTGCCGATGGACTTGAAATAAAATACGTTGTAACCCGCGTCCGCGAGGTTGCGCCCCCATATGTCGACCGAATAGTGTTTCTGTTCGAAACGCAGGGAGGCTTCGATCAGCGCATAAAAGGGCTGCGAGAGCGAATTCTCCTCGTTCCACCAGATGCGCCCCGCGCAGCGGACACCGGCCTGCAGGACGATATTTCCGAGCCACTGCACCCCCGTGGGGATCGTCCACGCCCCATTTGCGGACAGCGTATGTTGCGGCGCGTAGGGCAGGTAGTTGCCCTTGTAATCGGTTTTCCCGTCGTTATAACGGACGAATTTGGCATTTGTGTATCCGTAGGCCGCATTGATGTCGAGGTTCTGCCACGGCGATACCTGCAGCGACAACTCGCCGCCGAAACTGCGCGTGCGTCCGGCATTGGTCATCATGCGCCCGGTGGTCGTCCCCTCGGGGAAGATTGTGAGCTGTTGGTCGCGGCAGTCGATGTAGAAGAGTGCGAAATCGCCCCGCACGGCGCCTTCCATGCACGAAAAGTGCCCGCCCAATTCGTAGTTCCAACTGTATTCGGGTTCGTAGCTCACGACTTTATCCGCGTCGTATACCGTTCCGAACCCCATTTCGTTCATCATCTTCTGCTGGAGCACGTCGGAGAACATCTGCGTGTTGAACCCGCCGGCCTTGTACCCTTTGGCCACCGAAACGTAGAGGTTGTGGATCTCGTCGAAGGCATAGAGCACCGAAAATTTCGGCAGTACTTCGGTGAAATTCCGCTTGAGCGTATTGCGGATGTCGATCGACAGGGGGTAGTGCCCCGTCGTGCCGCTCACGCGGTCGGTCGCCGTGTAGCCGGTCTGCGTGGAGCTGCGGTAGCGCAGGCGGGTGTGTTCGTAGTCGAAGCGCAGGCCCGCGGTGAAGCGCCAGCGCCCGGCCGTGTAGTTCGATTCGTGATAGAGCGCCCCGCCTGCCGAGGGGTTGCGGAAGCGGCTGCCCAGCAGCAGCTCGTCGTTGTCCCATGCGTCGTAGGTGTATTGCGGGTCGTGTTCGTTGGCGTTCTTGAGGATCAGCTCCTCGATGCCGGTCTGCTTGAAATGCACCGGAGCGTTCATCGTGCCGTGGCGGTAGAATCCGAATGCGCCCAGCAGCCAGCGGTACACCCCCCGTTCGTGCGAGCGGAATACGATGTCCTCGGTGAGGGTGTGCTCCGTACGCGCCTGTTTGAGCGTGAAATACGAAAGGGGCAGGAAGTCCTGGTCGAGTATCATCTCGTCGTCGGAATACTGGTAGCTGGTGATCGAGGCCACCGAGAAACTGCCGGCGTCGTAGCGCACCGTGAGCCCGTCGCTGAGGGTCGTGCGGCGGTAGGAGCACGGGGCGTTGTAGCGAATCTCGCCCGGGCGGATGACCGTCTGCCCGTCGTGCACGATCTCTTCGCCGGCATAGGCATAGGGATACCCGCCTTGTTCGAGCACCGAGAAAGACAGCGTATTGTCGATCCGCAATCCCGCACGGTTGCGCCACTGCGCCTTCCAGCGTCCGCCGCCCATCCGTTCCCAGTCGCATTTTTCGCCCGTTGCGAGGTTCTCGAAGAATCCGCCCGTATGCGTGTAATAGCCCGTTACGGCCATGCCCAGGTCGGGGTTTATCCTGTAATAGGACGAAGCCCTGAACCGGTAGCTGTCGCCGCTGCCGTATTCGGCGCTCAGGCGGACACCCTCGTACGCGAGCGGCGAGAGCGTGTAGACGTTGATGACCCCGCCCATCGTGTTGCGTCCGTAGAGCGTCGACTGCGGCCCCCGCAGCACTTCGATGCGCTCGGCGTCGGCCAGCTCCATGTCGTAATTGTCCTTGTTCAGCACCGGGACGTTGTCGATGTTGAGCCCCATGACCGGCTGGTCGATCCGCGCCCCGAGCCCGCGGACGTAGATCGACGAGGTCATGCGCGACCCGTAGTCGGGGACGTAGAAGTTGGGGACGTTCTGCGAGAGGTTTTTCAGGGCGTCGACATGCCCCCGTTCGATGGCGCGGCTGCCGACGATGGCTGCCGCCACGGGCTGCGAGCGCAGCACCATGCCCTGTTTGATGGCCGTTACCTGTACCTTGTCCACCACGATCACCGTGTCGACGCCCGTGGGGGCGGCCTCGTCCGTGCCCATGGTCGCTTCGGCTGTCGAATTGTCTTCGGTCGCCGGGTATTTCCCGAACGTGGCCTGCCCTGCGTTTCCTGCTTGTCCCCCGATTCCCGCGGAGCCTCCGTTTACGGCCTGTCCTGCGGTTGTCGCCTGCTCTGCCGCCCCGGCCTGTACTTCTGTTTCCGCCTGTCCTTGGGTGGCCGCACGTACCGCCGCGGTTCCCACTGCCGGGAGGGGTGCAGACGTATGCCTCCCCGCGGCAGCCGACAGGAGCGGCAGCAGCAGGAATGCTATGAACAGTTGTTTGCGGTGCACGATAAGACGTTTAATTCAGCTGCAAAGTAACGGAATTATTTCGGAAGCTGCAATCCTAATTTGTGAGGAGGCGCTCAGAGTTCGTCGACCGCGACATATCCGGCCGTCATGGCGTAGATCGCCAGCCCGGCGACCGAGCGTATGCCCAGCTTTTCCATGATGTTGCGGCGGTGGGAGATGACCGTCGTCAGCCCGATTTGCAGGCGGTCGGCGATCTCCTTGTTCATATAGCCCCGGGCGATGAGGGCCAGTACCTCGGCCTCGCGTCCCGTGAGTTGTACGCCGGCGGGGTAAGCGGCGCCCCCGATGTCGTGTTCGTGGTGGTGCGCCCCGTGGTGCATACGCAGGATATCGCGTACGACGGTCTCTTCGCTGGTGCAGACGTCGATTCTGTGCATGTCCGCATAGGCCGGCTGCGGCTGCCCGTTGCAAAGCAGGATCGTCTTGTGGCGCAGCGGGCGGAAATACGAACTGTGCGTGACGAACAGCTGTGCCGCGACGAAGAAGTGGAAGAACCGTTCCGGGGGTGCTTGCGCGAATGTTTCGAAATCGCCGAAAAGCTCCACGTCGGCCATCGGGATGATCTTTTCCAGGATGGCTTTCAGCCCGACGCCCATCAGGACGTTGGGGGCTACGACGGCTATGGCGGGGCGCTGCTGCATCGGTCTATTCGTGGTGGTAGGGTTCGTTGTTGAGGATGGTGAAGGCCCGGTATATCTGTTCGGCGAAGATCGCCCGCACGATCTGGTGCGAGAAGGTCATGCGCGAGAGCGACAGTTTCGCATCGGCGCGCCTGTAAACCTCGTCCGAGAATCCGTAGGGGCCGCCGATCACCAGTACCAGGCGTTTCACGCCGCTGTTCATCCGTTTCTGAAGCCAGTAGGCGAATTCCACCGAGCGCATCTCCTCGCCCCGCTCGTCGAGCAGTACGACGTAGTCGCCGTCCGTTGTCTGGCGCAGGATGGCCTCGCCTTCGGCCGTACGCTGTTGTTTTACCGTGAGGTTCCTGGTGTTTCGGACGTCGGGCAGGGCCGTGACCGCGAACCTGCAGTAGAAATTCACACGCCGGGCGTACATCTCGACCAGCGCTGCGACCTCCTTCGAATCGGTTTTACCTATGACGATCAGTTCGACGGTCATTGCCTACAAATCCGAATTCCACTCGCCGTCGGCATCCGCACAGATCACCGGGCGCGACTTCTCCACCGACTTGAGCCACTCATAGGCTTTGTACATGTTGTATCCGTTGCCCGATTCGCCGCCCAGCGCGAATGCGATGACGCACGAATGGTTGCGCGAACGGTAGTACATCGCCTTCACGCGTTCGAGGTATTCGTCCGCCAGCGACGGGTCGTTCGACGGTGTGCCGCCGACCTTCCGGTCGTCACGCTTTTCGGGTGCGTTGATGTTGGCGCAGTCGATGACGTAGAGCCCCAGCTCGTCGCACAGGTCATAGAACCACCCCGGCTGCGGATAGTCGGGGCATATCGTATTGTTGCCCTTGGCCTTGAGCGTTTTCAGCTCCGCGAGGGTCGTCTTGCGGTCGGCAGCGGCGTTGTACCCGGTCTTGACCAGTTTCAGCTCCTTGTCGAAGCGCGTGAGGCGCCCGTCGACGAGCTCCGTCTTGCCGAAGCCGATCTTCAGCGGCATGTATTCGCGGTAAGCCCCGTCGCGGCGCGTGAAGAGCATCACCTTGTAGAGCGGCGGGTTCTTGGCGCCCGGCTCCCACTTGTTGGCGTTGGTGCCGTAGATGAAGGGCGTGAAGCGCACGGTGTCGGTCGAACGTCCGGGAATCGTGACCTCCTGCATGTTGAACTCGAGCAGCTTGCCCTGCGGCGAGTAGATGTCGTAGCCTACGGTCACGGGTTCGTCGTAGTTGAAACCGTTCTGCGCGACGATCGCCAGCTCCAGCACGCCGAATTTGCGTGTCGAGTCGGGCACGAGCGCGATCTCGAAATCGCGGATCGAACGTTTGGTCTGCGTGTAAAGGTAACAGTTCTCGAAAGCCTTGCGCGAGGCGGGGACGGCGTTGATCCGGTCGGCGGCACTGCGGCGCAACGTCAGCGCGATGGCGTTCTTGCCTTCGCGGATGTAGGGCGTCAGTGCGAATTCGGCGGGCGTCGAAGGGTCTTCGACTTCGGCCACCTTGCTGTCGTTGACCGTGAGGGTGTAGGCCGTGCCTATGTTTTCCAGATGCAGGTAGACGACCCCGTCCGTCCACACGTAGGGTATTTCGACCACCTGCCCGACGGCAACCGCGTCGCCCGACGCGGCGAACGGTTCGGGCGTGTAGGCCATATATGCGTCGGCGCCCGCTAAGTTGCGGGCATCGGCGTCATGGCGCTTGTCGTAGGGAATGACCTCCGTGCGGTAAATGCGGCCCCCTTCGACGGGGCGGAGCGCTACCGGGGTTTCGGGCTCGGGGATCAGCAGGTCGTATGCCTCCTGCGCCCGGGTGCCTGCGGCGCAGAGGATGGCCGTCGTCAGCAGTATCGTACGTTTCATGCGTGTGTTCTTAATATAGGTTAGGCAAAGGTACTTTTTTTTTGCCAAATCGCAAATAATGGATATCTTTGTAAGTTCGAAAAAGAGCCGTTAAAGGCATAGATAAAATTGATCATATGAAAACGCAGAGAATCGTAGAAATTCTGAAGTCGGGCGTCGTGGACACCGACATTGTCGTCAAGGGATGGGTGCGCACCAAGCGCGGGAACAAGAATGTGGCGTTCATCGCCCTGAACGACGGATCGTGCGTTGCGAACATACAGGTGGTCGTCGATCTTTCGAAATTCGGCGAAGAAGAGCTCAAACCCATCACTACGGGTGCCTGCATCCGCGTCGACGGACGGCTCGTGGAGTCGCTCGGGTCAGGGCAGCGGGTCGAGGTGCAGGCCGCGAAGATCGAGGTCTACGGCACGGCCGACCCCGAAACCTATCCCCTCCAGAAGAAGGGGCACTCGCTGGAGTTCCTGCGCGAAATCGCCTACCTGCGTCCGCGAACCAATACCTTCGGTGCCGTGTTGCGCATCCGCCACGCCATGGCGTATGCCATCCACGAGTATTTCAACAAACAGGGCTTCTATTATTTCCATACGCCGCTCATCACGGCTTCGGACTGCGAGGGCGCGGGCGCCATGTTCCAGGTGACGACCCTCGACCTGAACGATGTCCCCAAGACCGATGAGGGCAAGGTCGACTATGCGCAGGATTTCTTCGGCAAGTCGTGCAACCTGACCGTCTCGGGCCAGCTCGAAGGCGAACTGGGGGCCCTGTCGCTGGGACGTATCTATACGTTCGGCCCCACGTTCCGCGCCGAGAACTCGAACACCCCGCGCCATGCGTCGGAGTTCTGGATGATCGAGCCCGAGGCTGCCTTCTACGAACTGGAAGACAACATGGAACTGGCCGAGGATTTCCTCAAGTACCTGATCCGGTATGCGCTGGATAATTGTGCCGAAGACCTCGAGTTCATGAACAAGATGTGGGACAAGGGTTTGCTGGAACGTCTGAACTTCGTGCTGCACAACGATTTCAAGCGCCTCGACTACACCGAGGGCGTCGAGATACTGAAGGCTTCGGGCCGCAAGTTCGAATTCCCCTGCGACTGGGGGTGCGACCTGCAGTCCGAGCACGAGCGTTACCTCGTGGAGGAGCATTTCAAGCGCCCGGTCATCCTGATCAACTACCCCAAGGATATCAAGGCCTTCTACATGAAGCAGAACGACGACGGCAAGACGGTACGCGCTATGGACGTATTATTCCCCGGAATCGGCGAAATCATCGGCGGTTCGGAGCGCGAGGCCGATTATGGCAAGCTTCATGCAAGGGTGCAGGAGCTCGGTATGAACGAAAAGGAACTCTGGTGGTATTTGGATACCCGCCGCTGGGGTTCGGCCCCGCACTCCGGCTTCGGCCTGGGCTTCGACCGGTTGCTGCTTTTCGTGACGGGCATGACCAATATCCGTGACGTGCAGCCTTTCCCGCGCACGCCGAAGAACGCCGAGTTTTAAAACCACCTGGGAAGGCTGTTTCGTACCGGCTGCATAACCCGAACTCGAGCATTTTCCTGTCCGGGCTGTGCGGCGCAAGTCCCGAAATCCCGCTTTTCCATACGATTTTCCGGCTGCGGCCGTTTGTGTTGTATACTAACCCCCAAGAAGAAACCAAATTCGGAATCTCTAATTCTTAATTTGGAAAAAGTATGGCTATTAATCAGAAACAGGTACTGTCGCTTCAGCAGAAGCTCTCGCCCCAGCAGATTCAGATGATCAAGTTGCTGGAGCTGCCCACCGTGCAGCTCGAACAGCGTATCAAACAGGAGATCGAAGACAATATCGTGCTGGAGGAAGAGGATCGTGCTGCCGAGGACGAGGAACAGCCCCAGCAGATTTCGGTCGACGAGTATTTGCGTGAAGACGACACCCCTTCCTATAAAAGCCGTATCAATAACTACTCGAAGGACGACAAGCAGCGCCCGGTCTTCCTGACCGAGGGACGGTCGTTGCAGGAGTACCTGATCGAGCAGCTGGGGTTCCGCAACCTTTCCGAGCGCGAGATGAAACTGGCCGTATACCTGGTCGGGAGCATCGACGAGGACGGTTACCTGCGCCGCGACCTGGAGTCCGTGGCCGACGACATCGCCTTCACGGTCGGGATCGAGACCTCGGCCGAGGAGCTGGAGAAACTGCTCGGCATCATCCATGAACTGGAACCCGCCGGCATAGGCGCCCGCAATCTCCAGGAGTGCCTGTTGCTGCAAATGGCGCAGATCCCTGTCAATTCGCGGCCCCGCCGGCTGGCGCGCAAGATACTGACTGCCTATTTCGACGAGTTTGTCAAGAAGCATTACGAAAAACTGATGTCGCGCCTGCAGGTTTCCGAGGACGATTTCCGCGAGGCCATCGCCGAGATCAGGCACCTGTCGCCCAAGCCCGGCAACCTCTATGCCGAGGGCGGAACCGACACGACGCCCTACATCATCCCCGACTTCATCCTCGACTATCAGGACGGGCATTTCCAGCTGTCGCTCAATTCGTATAACGTCCCCGAGGTGCGCGTCAACCGCCGCTATATGGACATGATCCGCGAAATGGTCGGTGCCGACGGCCTTGTCCGCGAGAAGGACAAGGAGGCGATCCAGTTCGTGAAGAACAAGATCGACTCGGCCAAATGGTTCATATCGGCCATCAAACAGCGCCACGATACGCTTATGCGTACGATGCAGACCATCCTGGACTACCAGCAGGAATATTTCAAGGACGGCGACAAGTCGAAACTGCGGCCGATGATCCTCAAGGACATCGCCGACCGCACGGGGCTGGATGTGTCGACCATCTCGCGCGTGGTGAACAGCAAGTACGTGCAGACGCAGTTCGGCATCATACTTCTGAAGTCGCTCTTCTCGGAGGCGATGCAGACCGACAGCGGCGAGGAGGTGTCGAGTTACGAGATCAAGAATATCCTGCAGGAGTGTATCGACGACGAGGACAAGCGCCATCCGCTGACGGACGAGACGCTGATGGACATCCTCAACGGCAAGGGTTACCGCATCGCCCGGCGCACGGTGGCCAAATACCGCGAGATGCTGGGTATTCCCGTCGCCCGGCTCCGCAAACAGATATAGCGAAGTTTTGACCCGGCGGCTTCGCGTACGCCCTTTTACCGGACGGCCGTGCTGCCGGAAATATGCCTTCCCGCCGGATGGACAATTGCCGGACAGCTGCGGGGCGGGAGGCCGTGATAAATTTGAATGATGTATAAGAAACTTTCGAACGGAATATCGTGGGTGCTGCACCCGTTCCTGCTGCCCCTCTACCTGATCGTCGTGTTGCTGACGCTCACCGTTTTCGCGCATTATCCCGCCAATGTGAAGTTCTACCTGCTGTGGGTCGTCGTGCTCTATGCGATGATCATCCCCCTGCTGGCGTTGGGCGTGCTGCGCTCATTGGGACGCATTTCCGACTTTAAGGTGGACAACCGGCGCGAGCGGCTGCTGCCGCTGCTGGTCGGGGCCGTCTGCTACGTGCTTTGCGCCATCACCATCGCCAAGATCCCGTCGGCGATCTTCCTGCGCAAGTTCATGATCGCCGCGGCGTGCTGCGAAGTGCTCTGCTTCGTCGTGTCGTTCTACTGGAAGATCAGCCTGCACCTTACGGCCATGGGCGCTGCCATGGCGCTGCTGGTGGTGATGAACGTTGCGGGCGTAGGCAACATGATGGTGCCGCTGATGGTCGCCATTCTCTGTGCGGGTGCACTGGCCTCCGCACGCCTTTACCTGGGCTGCCATAACGGACAGCAGGTGCTTGCGGGTTTCTGCGGCGGCTTTGCCGTCGCGACGCTGGCTGTGCTGTTCCTGTAATCCGTTTTCGGGCCGGATATGCTTCCGGTGCGGGTCTCCGCACGAATTCCTCCTCGGCACGATACCCTTCGCGCACGGACAATAAAAAATCCCGGGCTTCTGGCAAGGAAGCCCGGGATTTTCCAATACTTGATACTTGGCTGCCGGTTATACGCAACCCTGCGCCAGCATGGCGTTGGCGACTTTCATGAAGCCTCCGATGTTGGCTCCGACGACGTAGTTGATGTAGCCGTCGGGCTGGGTGCCGTACTGCACGCATACCGAGTGGATGTTCACCATGATCGAGTGGAGTTTTGCGTCGACCTCTTCAGGCGACCAGGTGATACGCATCGAGTTCTGCGTCATTTCGAGCCCCGACGTCGCCACGCCGCCGGCATTGGCAGCCTTGCCCGGGGCGAAGAGCAGCTTGTGCTGCTGGAAGATGCGGATGGCATCGGGGGTTGAGGGCATGTTCGCCCCTTCGGCTACGCAGATGCAGCCGTTGTCCACGAGCGCCTGCGCCTGGTCTCCGTTCAGCTCGTTCTGCGTGGCGCACGGCATGGCGATGTCGCACTTCACGCCCCACGGGCGCTCGCCGGGGTAGTACTTGGCCGACGGATAGCGGTCGGCGTACTCCTTGATACGTCCGCGGAAGATATTTTTCAATTCCATTACATATTCCAGTTTTGCCTCGTCGATGCCTTCGGGGTCGTGGATGTAACCCGACGAATCGGAGAGCGTCACGACCTTCGCACCGAGTTGCGTCGCCTTCTGGCAGGCATACTGTGCCACGTTGCCCGATCCCGAGATGCAGACGGTCTTGCCTTTGAACGACTCCTTGCGCGTGGCGAGCATCTCCTGTGCGAAGTAGCAGGTGCCGTAGCCCGTCGCTTCGGGGCGCAGCGGGCTGCCGCCCCAGTCGCGTCCCTTGCCGGTGAGCGTTCCCGTAAATTCGTCGCGCAGGCGCTTGTACTGTCCGAACATGAAGCCTATCTCACGGCCGCCGACGCCGATGTCGCCTGCCGGGACGTCGGTGTCCTGTCCGATGTGGCGCTGCAATTCGGTCATGAACGACTGGCAGAACTTCATCACCTCGTTGTCTGAGCGGCCCTTGGGGTTGAAATCCGAACCGCCCTTGCCGCCGCCCATCGGCAGCGTTGTGAGGCTGTTCTTGAAGGTCTGTTCGAAGGCGAGGAACTTCAGAATCGACAGGTTGACCGAAGGGTGGAAGCGGATGCCGCCCTTGTAGGGGCCGATGGCGCTGTTCATCTGCACGCGGTAGCCGCGGTTGATCTCGATCTCGCCTTTGTCATTGAGCCAGGGCACACGGAAAATGATGACGCGCTCGGGTTCCGCGATGCGTTCCAGAACTTTCATTTTCTGCAATACGGGGCTCGCCACGATGTGGGGAGCCAGCGATTCGGCGACCTCGCGGACGGCCTGGTGGAATTCCGGCTCATTGGGATTGCGGAGGATTAGTTGCGCCATGAAATCTTCGACGTACTGATGTGCTTGCTCGTTCATAGTCAATCTGTGTTTAAGGGTTTGTGGAATCTGTTCGGTGGTAAAAATAATGTATCCGTTTGAGTTTTGCAAGTTCTTTAAGAAATTGCTAAAATATTTTACTTATGTCGTTTGCGACTTCTGCACCCCATCTGCTTACTGTCCGGGGGAGTGCGGGGAGCGATCGGTAAATATCCGTAATAAAAAATGACAGATCCGCCGTGAATCTGTCATTTTGAAAAAAATATGAATTTTTTTCAACTATTTCGCATTTTCTCCCGTTTCCTTGCTGAATTCGAATCCGATGTATACGTTCTTGTACTGTTCGAGCAGGGCGACGATGGTCTCCATCGACGAGATTTTGCTGCCGTATGATTTGATGATCTCGATGAGCTTGCTGACCGGGAAGACCAGTATCATTTTCGTCCCGCTGAGGGATACGTGTCCCGGAACCTCGCCCAAGTCGAGCTTTTCCTTGCCGAGTTTCTCCTTGGCGAATTTCATCGCGGCCACATGGGTCGAAGGGTCGAACGTATAGGTGCCCGACAATTTGTAATTGCCCATTTGGGTACTGAATGCGCCGTCTTTGCCGAATGTGACCGAACCTGCGCCGGACTTGATGCCCACCGTTTGGTAGACCTTGTCGAGCTGGCTTTTGACGGTACCTTCGAGCGCCGATCCCCCGGGCTGGCTCAGCAGGTCGTTGCCTTCGAATTTTACGCCCGGAGCGGAGTAGTTCCATGTCCCGACCAGCGCATATTGGGTCAGTTTGCCGCCTGTCGCCTTGTCTGCGGCCTCCGTCGCGGCCTTTTTCAGTGCTTCCTGCCAGTCCTGTGCCGACGCGGTGCCGCCTGCGAGCAGCAGTGACGCGGCGATGGACAAAAGGGTTTTCTTCATTTTTATTTATTCGTATTTACGGTTTACAGTGTTTCGAGTTCCTTGAGCCATACGGCTGCCGAGGCGTCCGAAGGCATACGCCAGTCGCCCCGGGGCGACAGGGCCACCGAACCGACCTTCGGGCCGTCGGGCATTGCCGAGCGCTTGAACTGCTGCGAGAAGAAGCGGCGGAAGAATACCTCCAGCCATTTCCGGATCGTAGCGTGGTCGTAGCTGCCGCGGAATGCCTGTTCGGCCAGGAACAGGATCTTTGCCGGGCGGTAACCTCCGCGGATGAAGTTGTAGAGGAAGAAATCGTGCAGTTCGTAAGGGCCTACCAGGTCTTCGGTCTTTTGGCTGATCCTGCCGTCCTTGTCCGCCGGCAGCAATTCCGGGCTGACCGGCGTATCGATGATGTCGAGCAGCGTGGCGCGGGCCCCCGCATCCGATTCGGTGTCGGCCACCCATTTTACCAGATGGCGCACCAGCGTCTTGGGCACCGAGGCGTTCACGCCGTACATCGACATCTGGTCGCCGTTGTAAGTCGCCCATCCCAGGGCCAGTTCGCTCAGGTCGCCCGTGCCGACTACCAGCCCGCCCTCCATGTTGGCGACGTCCATCAGTATCTGCGTGCGTTCGCGTGCCTGGCTGTTCTCGTAGGCCGCCGAGCGGTCTTCGGGGTCGAGCCCGATGTCCCTGAAGTGTTGCAGGCAGGCGTCGCGGATCGGGATTTCGCGCACGGTGACGCCCAGGCTGCGCATCAGTTCCAGCGCATTGTTGTAAGTGCGATCCGTGGTGCCGAACCCGGGCATCGTGATGCCGATGATTCCCGTGCGGTCGAGTTGCAGCTTGTCGAACGTGCGTACCGCCACGAGCAGCGCCAGCGTCGAGTCGAGCCCGCCCGAGATGCCGACCACGGCCTTCTCGCAGCGCGTGTGTACCAGCCGCTTGGCCAGCCCGTGCGACTGTATCTGGAAGATCTCCTCGCAGCGCTGGCTGCGGTGCGCTTCGTCCTGCGGCACGAACGGCATCGGGTCGATATCGCGGTCGAGCGCCGCCGCGCGCAGCCCTTCGGGGATTTCCATTTCGATCACGGTGTTCTCCGCCGCGCCTTCATTCACGCGGAACGAGGTGTTCCTGAGGCGTTCGAATTCCAGCCGTTCGATGTCGAGGTCGGCCACGACCAACTGCTCTTCGAGCACGAAACGCTTCGCTTCGCGCAGGATCTTCCCGTTTTCGGCGATGATGCCGTTCCCGGCGAATACCAGGTCGGTCGATGATTCGCCGAAGCCGGCCGAGCAGTAGACATAACCCCCGATCGTGCGTGCCGACTGCTGCGCTATGAGCTGCCGCAGGTAGGCGTGCTTGCCGACGGCCTCGGGCGATGCCGAGAGGTTGAAGATCACCTTCGCGCCGCTGAGTGCCATGTGCGACGAGGGCGGCACTGCCGTCCAGAGGTCTTCGCAGATTTCCACGCCGAACTCCGTGCCGTTGACCTCGAACGTGAGGCCCGTGCCGAAATCCGCAGCCTGCCCCGCAACGGGGATCGTCTCTTCGGAGATGCCTGCGCCCGATGCGAACCAGCGGTTCTCGTAGAATTCCGTATAGTCGGGGATATAGGTTTTGGGGACGACGCCCAGTATGCGCCCCTGCGTGAAGACCACGGCGCAGTTGTAGAGCGTTTGTCCGTGGCGCAACGGGGCCCCCGCGATGAGCGTCAGCGGCAACTTGCGCGTGTCGCGTACCAGCCTTGCTAACGCCTCGTCGGCCGCGTCGAGCAGTGCGGGTTGCAGCAGCAGGTCGCCGCAGGTGTAAGCCGTCAGGGCCAACTCGGGGAACGCGACGATCTCCACGCCCCGCTGTGCCGCCTCGTCGGCCATAGCGGCCATGCGCTCCGCGTTGAAATCGCAGTCGCCGACCCGTACGTGCGGCACGGCCGCCGCCACTTTCAGAAAACCGAAGCTATCCATATATACGTTATGTTATTCCGCCCACAACTGCGCCAGGTTCAGGATCACCTGCTCTGTCTTGTGCATCGTGGTGAGCGAGCAATATTCGAATTTGCCGTGGAAGTTCATGCCTCCCGTGAAGAGGTTGGGGCAGGGCAGCCCCATGAACGACAGGCGTGCGCCGTCCGTACCGCCGCGTATGGGGCGTACGATCGGGTTCACGCCGGCCATTTCCATGGCTTTGAGCGCCTTGTCGATCACCTGCGGGTGCGGCTCGACCATCTTGCGCATGTTGAAATACTGGTCTTTGAGCGTCAGGGTCAGCACCCCGTCGCCGTATTTCTTCTTCAAAAGGTCGACGCAGGCCCACATGAATACCTTTTTCTGCTCGAATTTCTCCGCATCGTGGTCGCGGATGATATAGCTGACCGAGGCTTTCTCGACCGTGCCGTTCAGCCCTACGCAGTGGTAGAACCCTTCGTATCCTTCGGTGTACTGCGGACGTTCGGCGGCCGGCAGCAGCCCTTGCAGTTCGCACGCCACGTCGAGCGCATTGACCATCTTGTTCTTGGCGTATCCCGGGTGGACGTTGCGTCCCTGAATGTCGATTTTGGCGCTTGCGGCGTTGAAGTTCTCGTATTCCAGCTCACCCTCCATGCCGCCGTCGACCGTGTAGGCGAAGTCGGCGCCGAAGGCCCTGACGTCGAAGAAATCGACCCCGCGGCCCACCTCCTCGTCGGGCGTGAAGCCGATACGTATCTTGCCGTGTTTCACCTCCGGGTGTGCGAGCAGGTACTCGGCGGCGGTCATGATTTCCGCCACGCCCGCCTTGTCGTCGGCACCCAGCAGCGTCGTGCCGTCGGTATGGATCAGCGTGTGCCCCTTGAAGAACTCCAGTTCGGGGAAATCCGCGACCCGCATCGTCAGCTGGCCGTTCAGTGCGATGTCGCAGCCGTCGTACTCCTCGATGACGCGGGGTTTGACGTCCTTGCCGCTCATGTCGGGCGAGGTGTCCACATGGGCGATGAACCCGATCACCGGGGCATTCTCGCAACCCGGCGTCGCAGGGACGGTGCCCATCACGTAACCGTACTGATCCATCGAGACCTTGGTCATGCCCAATGCCTCCATTTCGTCGCGCAGGGCGGCCAGCAGTACTTTCTGTTTTTCGGTCGAAGGGAACGTCGTGCTCTCCTCCGACGACTGGGTGTCGTAGGAGACGTATTTCAGGAATCTTTCTTTTAAATCCATGACAATATCTGTTTATGGTTTATTCCTCTTTTTTTGCCCGGAGCGTGTGCCATGCGAAATAGCCGATCAGTACGAGGTACATCGCCAGCCCCGTCCACTCGGCGGCGTTCGAGGCCGCCCAGCCGCTCAGGAACCAGTCCACCTCGGCGAATTTCAAGAGGGCGCTCACCACGCCCATCAGCGCGCCGCCGGCGATGAAGCCCGAGGCGATGAGCGTTCCGCGGTCGAAACGCGCCTTGTTGAGCCCCTCGTCCTTCGAGCGGTTCGATACGAACCATGCCACCAGGCCGCCCACGACCAGCGGTGCGTTCAGCTCCATCGGGATGAACATGCCCAGCGCGAATGCGAGGGCCGGGACACCGATCGAGGTCAGCACCAGCGCCAGTGCCGCGCCGCAGAAGTAGAGCATCCACGGGGTCTGCCCGCCCGTCATCAGGGGTTGTATCACGGCGGCCATGGCGTTGGCCTGCGGGGCCACGAGGGCGCCTTCGCCCACGAACCCGTACGATTTGTTGAGGATGATCATCACCCCGGCTACGGTCGCCGCAGCAACGAACGTGCCGAGGAATTTCCAGGCCTCCTGCTTGCGGGGCGTCGTGCCGAGCCAGTAACCGATCTTCAGGTCGGTGATGAACCCTCCGGCCATCGAGAGCGCCGTGCAGACCACGCCGCCGATGATCAGCGCCGCCGTCATGCCCGTCGTGCCGCTCAGCCCGACGCTCACCAATACCAGTGACGAGAGGATCAGCGTCATCAGCGTCATGCCCGACACGGGGTTCGTGCCGACGATGGCGATGGCGTTGGCCGCCACGGTCGTGAAGAGGAACGCGATGACGAAGACGATCAGGATGGCCGTGACGGATTGTACCCAGCCGTCCAGCAGCCCGAAGTGGAAGAATATGAAGACCGAGATGAGCGTGGCGATCAGGATCGTGAGGATCCGCTTCATCGTCAGGTCGCGCTGCGTGCGTTCTACCGCAGCCGGGGCGGTTTTGTTGCCCCCCCCCAGTTCCGATACGGCCAGCCCTACAGCCTGGCGGATGATCTTCGACTGCTTGACGATGCCGATGATGCCCGCCATGGCGATGCCTCCGATGCCGAGCGGTTTGCCGATGAAGGCGAAGAGGTTTTCTGCCGTGAAGATGCTGCCGGGGTCGGCGAGGATGTCGGCGCGCGTCACGCCCAGCAGCGAGGCCAGCGCCGCGGGGTCGATCGTGTCGGCCAGCGACCCTACGAGCGGTACGACGAGGAACCACACCAGGCACGAACCCGCCGTGATGATCATGGCGTATTTCAATCCGATGATGTAGCCCAGGCCCAATACGGCGGCCGACGTGTTGAGCGAGAATACCACCTTGAACTTGTCGGCTGCCACCTGTCCCCACGCACAGATGCGCGTCGATACCGACTCCGTCCACATGCCGAACGTGCCTACCGCGAAGTCGTAGAGGCCGCCTATGAGACCTGCCACGGCCAGCAGTTTGGCCTGGTTGCCGCCCTTCTCGCCCGAGATCAGCACCTCGGTCGTGGCCGTAGCCTCGGGGAAGGGGTATTTCCCGTGCATCTCCTTGACGAAATATTTGCGGAACGGGATCAGCAGCACGATGCCCAGCAGCCCGCCGAAGAGCGACGAGAGAAACACCTGGTAAAATGCCGCGTCGAGCCCGAGGATGTAGAGCGCCGGGAGGGTGAAGATGGCACCCGCGACGATCACGCCCGACGAGGCGCCGATCGACTGGATGATGACGTTCTGTCCCAGCATGTTCCTCTTACCCATCACGTTGCCCATGCCGACGGCGATGATGGCGATCGGGATCGCCGCTTCGAATACCTGCCCGACCTTCAGGCCGAGGAAGGCCGCGGCGGCCGAGAAGACGATGGCCATGACGATACCCATCGTGACCGAGTAGGGCGTCACCTCCCTGGGCGACGACGAGGCGGGCATGATGGGCGTGTACTCTTCGCCCGGTTTGAGTTCTCGGTAAGCGTTCTCGGGCAATGACGTAAGTTGTTTTTCCTGTTCCATTTATTGAGGTTCTTTGATGTACTTGTCCAGGTCTTTGAGAATGTAGTAGCGGTTCAGCGACGCCGGGGCTTTCTTTGCGTCGAGATAACTGTATATCGCGCCGACGGCAGCCGCGAGGCGCAGCCGTTCCGCGTGCTGCTCCGATGCGGCCACCATGTCGAAGAGCAGTTCGGCGAACTTGTCCAGTTCCTGGTCGCCGAACCCGTATTCGTCCGTAAGCCGGCCGATGAAATCCGCCTCATCCAGCAACGTGTCGATGTCGATGTCCAGTTTCTCGGCCAGCTCCGTCTTGGCCGTCGTCCGTATCTGCTCCGGGGAGGCCGATTGTCTCATCAGCCCGATTTTGGCCATCAGGGCGGCGATCAGCTCCCCGATCCTGTTGATCTCCCGTAAGATATAATCTTCCATGTCCTTAGCGGTTGTCGCCGCTGCCCGAGATGATGTGGCGTTGCATGCGCGAGCGGAGTTTGTCGACGTTCATCTGCGCCACGTCGTCCAGTTCGTACCCCAGGTCGCGGGCGAGCGTCGCGCAGTACCACAATACGTCGCCGATCTCCTTGACGATCTCCAGCCGCTTCTCGTCCGTGAACTCCTCGTGGGCGTCGCGGATGACCTTTTTGACCTTGTCGGCCACTTCGCCCGCCTCGCCCGTAAGCCCGAGCGTGGGGTAGATGATGCGACGATTTTCGGGATAGATTGCCGTTTCGAGTGCGTGCTGCTGGTATTCGTTGAGTGTCATGGTTTTGATTTTGAGCGTGAATATTGGGTGCTACCGAGGGCAAAAATAGCAAAATAATTTAAAAATACGCATAAAAAAGCCCCTGTTCCTATGGAACAAGGGGCAAAGGATTTTTTGAGGGGGGGGGCTGTACGGGCATTCCGTTGCCGGACATTGCCGAGTGCCGCATGCCGGCTGGCAGTGGAGGCCGGACGGTCTGCTGCCGTCCGCGGCCGTGCCGGGGTACGGGTTCAGCGCCGGCGCCGGCTGTGTGGGCCCCGGCATGATTGCCGTCCGCACGGCATTTCCCGTTATTTCAGCCTGCGGAGTTTGCGGTCTGCGTCGGTAGCCTCGCGTATGGAGATTGCAAAGCCGCCGCCGCGCGCCATCTCCACGTCGAGTTCCGTGCGTTGTCCGACCTTCCCGGTGCGGATGACATACGCCTGCGGATTGGTCTGGTAATCGGCATCGGGGGCATCGGCGTAGAGTGTCGCCACGTACTCCTTGCCGGGATCGAGGTAGTCGAACGGGAGCGTCACCGTACGTCGGTTCTCGTCCGTCACGCCGCCCACGAACCACGCGCCCGTGCCTTTGGCCTTGCGCGCTACGACGATGTAGTCGCCCGGTTCGGCCAACAGGTAGCGGCTCTCTTCCCAGTCGAGTGCGACGTCCTCGATGAAACGGAACGCATCCATGTATTTCTCATAGTGCTCGGGCAGGTCTGCCGCCATCTGCAGCGGCGAGTACATCGTCACGTACAACGCCAGCTGGTTGGCGAGCGTCGCGTTGACGTGCGAGTGGTTGCCGGGGTTGACCTCCGCGACGTCCATCACGAAGATGCCGGGCGTGTAGTCCATCGGGCCGCCCTGCAGGCGCGTGAAGGGCAGGATCGTCACATGGTGGGGCTTCGAGCCGCCGAACGCCTGGTACTCCGTGCCGCGTGCCGACTCGTTGCCGATCAGGTTGGGGTAGGTGCGGCAGAGGCCCGTCGGGCGCACCGCCTCGTGGGCGTTGACCATGATCTTGTGGTCGGCGGCCCGGCGGACGGCATAGAGGTAGTGGTTGTTCATCCACTGCCCGTAATGGTGCTCGCCGCGGGGCAGGATGTCGCCCACGTACCCGCTCTTGACCGAGTTGTACCCGTATTTGTCCATCAGGCGGTAGGCCGCTTCCATGTGGCGTTCGTAGTTGCGCACCGAAGCCGACGTTTCATGGTGCATCATCAGCCGGATGCCTTTCCCGTGCGCATATTCGTTCAGTGCGGCGATGTCGAAATCGGGGTAGGGGGTCACGAAATCGAAGACGTAATCCTTCGTGTGCCCGAACCAGTCCTCCCAGCCGACGTTCCAGCCTTCGACGAGCAGCTGGTCGAACCCGTGTGCCGCCGCGAAGTCGATGTACCGCTTCACGTTCTCGTTCTCGGCGCCGTGGCGGCCGCTGGGCCTGCATCGGGCGTAATCCGTCACGCCGAGCTGTACCGACGGCACGTCGCGCGTATAGGCCCAGTCGCTCTTGCCGGTGATCATTTCCCACCATACGCCCATGTATTTCACGGGCTTGATCCACGAGGTGTCGTCATAGGCGCACGGCTCGTTGAGGTTCAGGATCAGCTTCGAGGCGAGGATGTCGCGGGCGTCGTCCGAGACCGTCACCGTGCGCCACGGGGTATGGCAGGGCGCCTGCATGTAGCCTTTCCACCCCTGTGCGTCGGGCGTAAGGTGCGAGGTGAAGATGAAATTCCGGTCGTCCAGGTCGAGGTGCATGCACGCATAGTCGACCAGCGCCGCTTCGTGGATGTTGATGTAGAGCCCGTCGTCGCTCTTCATCTGCAGGGCCGTCTGTACGCCCGTGGGCGAGAAGGGCGTCTGCGACGAGTTGGGCGTGATGGCGCCGGGCATCAGCTCCCGTATCTGCGAGAGTTTCGATTCGGTGTAGTCGTACTCCTGCGTGTCGTAGTCGCCCGGGATCCAGAACGCCGTGTGGTCGCCCGCCATGGCGAACTGTGTTTTCTCCTCGCCGATGACGAAATAGGTCAGCGACTCCTGTTCGGGGAATTCGTAGCGGAATCCGAGCCCGTCGTCGTAGAGCCGGAAGCGGATCGTCATGTCGCGGCCTGTCGCGGCCTGATGCAGCGTGACGGCCATTTCGTTATAGTGGTCGCGGATCTCGGCCTGCTCGCCCCATACGGGACGCCATGTCTGGTCGGACTCGCTGCGGGCCACCTGCCCGAGGGTGAACCCGTCGTAGAGCGATACCGGGTGCCCCGGTTCGCCCTTGCGGATTTCAGTCCCGAATTCCAGCTTCGGAGCTTCGCCGCGCAGTTCGAGCCCCATGCCGCTGGGCAGGATCACGGGGCGCTCCTTGTAATCGAGCGCATAGGTGGGGCGGCCTCCATCCGCCAGGCTGAATTCCAGGCGGAGGCGGCCGTCGGGCGAGAGGAGCGTCTCCTGTGCCGTGCAGGCTGCACCGGCCAGCAGCGCGGAGATATATAAAAATATTTTCTTCATGGTTCGGTCTTGTTATTTACGTTTGAATTCTACGATCAGCGCCTGCCGCGGGCCGACCGTGGTGGTATCGTCCACCTCCGTGGCTTCGCCCGTCAGGACGTTGCGCCCGTTGCTCAGCCCCGAGGCGATCTCGGCATAGTGCGACCACGGCACCTGTTTCTTGCCCCGCGAGTTGTTGATGAAGACGAATACCGCGTCGGTGTCGTCATAACGGAAATAGGCGTAGGTGTTGTCGCGCGAGAGGAAGTGCATCGTGCGGCCGTTGTGGATCACGGGCTTCGACTTGCGCCATTGGAAGAGCCGCTGCGTGTAGTCGAAGAGCCCCGCCTGTACGGCATCGCGCTGCGCGGGGTCGAACAGGTTCACCGCGTCGCCCTCCCAGCCGCCGGGGAAATCCACGCGCAGCCCGCCGTGTCCCTGCGAGAGGTCTTTCGAGGTGAACATCATCTCGTCGCCCGAGAATATCTGCGGGATGCCGCGCATCGTGGCCAGCATCGCCATCGAGAGTTTCAGCCGGTCGGGGTTTCTGCGTACGATGTCGCCGATGCGGTCGGTGTCGTGGTTGGCGACGAAGATCATCATTTTCGACAGGTCATGGTAGACGAAATCGTGCGACAGGCAGTCGTAGACGCGCGTCATGCCCTCGCCCCAGCGGAGCGAGTCGGTGGGCAGCGCCCGGCAGATGGCCTCCTGCAGCGGGAAATCCATGATCGACGGCAGGTGCGAGTCAAAGCCGTCCTTGTTGGGATTGCCGCCCTGCCAGTATGCCAGTTGGGGGATCGACGACGTCCAGCATTCTCCCACGATGTTGAAACCGGGGTATTCCCTGCGTACGGCCGCGCACCACTCGCTCATCGGCACCTTTTCGTTGTAGGGGTAGGTGTCGACGCGGAACCCGTCCAGGCCGGCATACTCGATCCACCACACGGCCCATTGCTTGAAATATTGCAGCACGTAGGGATTGTCGAGGTTCATGTCGGGCATCGACGGCACGAACCAGCCGCTCTCCTGCAGGTCGAGGTCGTAGCGCGAAGCGTTGGGATCCATGTTCGTCGAGAAGCAGACGTTCGTCCCGGTGTATTCGGGGAACTGGTGTATCCAGTCCCTGAAAGGCAGGTCTTTCATCCACCAGTGGCCCGTGCCGCAGTGGTTGGTGACGATGTCCATAATCACCTTCAGCCCGTGCTCGTGGGCTTTGCCGACGAACTCCCTATACAGTTCGTTCGAGCCGAACCGGGGGTCTATGCGGTAGTAGTCGCCGCAGGCGTAGCCGTGGTACGAACCTTCGGGTTCGTCGTCCAGCAGCAGCGGCGTGGGCCATACGGCCGTGGCGCCCAGCCCTGCGATGTAATCCAGGTGGTCGATTATCCCCTGCAGGTCGCCCCCGTGGCGGCCGAAGAAGGCGCTGCGGTCGGCGCGCTCCCGCGTGTGGGGCGTCGAGTCGTTCGACGCATCGCCGTTGGCGAAGCGGTCGGGCATCAGGAGGTAGATCATGTCGGCCGTGGTGAAACTCTTGCGTGCGGCCGAGCCTTCGGCGCGTGCCGCGATCTCATAGGGAACCTTGAACTGCCGTTCCCCCTGCGAGAATACGAGGTAGTAGGTGCCCGGCTCCGCGTCGGGTTTCACCTCCACATCCACGAATAGATAATTGGGACTGTCGGCTTTGTGGCGGGCCTTCACCCCGACGCCCTGTCCGCCTTCGATGCGGACGTCGTATGCCGCGATGCCGGCCCCGTTGACGAGCAACTGGAGCGGGGTCTGCATTCCCGTCCACCACGAGAGGGGTTCGACGCGGGTAACCTCGCCCGAGGCGTCTGCCACCGAGGCGGGGTCGAATGCGGACTGTCCTGTCCCTGTGCAGGAGAGCAGTCCGGCTGCTGCGAGTGTCATGAAAAATCGGTTCAAAATATCGTCGTTTGTAAAGTTAGCAAAAAATCGGTTTCCAGCGATTCCCGTTTCGCCCGGGGCATCCTTGTGCTTCTCATGCGCATCCCCGTGCTTCTCGGATGGTTTACTGTCTATTCCTGTCGGGTGCTATCGGGTTCCCGGCGCTGTTTCCGCGCATCCCCGGCGCATGTCCGCAACCCTTATCTCCTGTCTTGTGCGAAGACCAGCCACTGCCATGCGGGAAGCACGGTGCGGATGCCGCCCGTGTATTCCTTCCCGGTGAAGAACTCGCGGCACGAGCCCTCGAACGGCAGGTCGAATGCGACCTCCTCCGCACTGAGGTTCGCAGCGACTGTCACCTCGTTGCCGCCGGCCGTGCGGGAAAACAGCATCAGGCCGTCGGGTGTTCGTTCTCCGAGCGGGTATGCGGCCTGCCCGCCGCGTTCTCCGGCCGCGAGCGCCGGGTTCTCGTGGCGCAGCCGGATCAGTGCGGTGTAGAAATCCGTAAACCCGTTATGTTCCCACGCGGGGACGGGGTCTTTCTCGAAGAACTCGAAGCGGTGGTCGAACCCCATCTCCTGTCCGGTATAGACGAGCGGCTGCCCGTTGGGCAGCGTGAAGGTCAGCAACGCCATCACGCGTGCCGCGTCGCCCATGCGCTCGAATTCCGTCCCGGCCCACGAGTTTTCGTCGTGGTTCGAGGTGAACATCAGGCGGAACGCCTCGCGCGGCATGGCAGCGGAGTCTCTGGCGACGTAGGCACGCAGGTCTGCGGCGCTTTTGCGTCCCTGTGCGATGTCGTTCAGCAGGTGGTGCAGTTCCCACGCATACGAGGCGTCGAACGCCCCGTCGTGCAATGCGGGGGCTTCGCCCTCGGCGAGCAGGTAGATGCCGGGGTACTCCTTCCGCAGTGCGGGCAGCGTCTGCTGCCAGAAGTCGATGGGTACCTCGCACGCCATGTCGCAGCGGAATCCGTCGATGCCGCGGTTGAGCCAGAAACGCATGGCGGCCGCCATTGCGGCACGCATGTCCGCGTTGCCGTAGTCGAGCTTGGCGATGTCCGTCCAGTCGTACTGCACGATGGTGTTGCCCAGCGAGTCGCGCACATACCAGTCGGCCGGACGCTCCTCGATCCAGCGGGCATCGGGCGAGGTGTGGTTGGCCACCCAGTCCAGGATCACGCGCAGCCCGAGTCTGTGGGCGTCGGCTACGAACCGGTCGAAATCCTCCAGCGTGCCGAATTCGGGGTTGACGGCTTCGTAGTCGGAGATGGCGTAGTACGAGCCGAGGGTTCCCTTGCGCTCCTTGACGCCGATGGGGTAGACGGGCATCAGCCAGACGACGTCCACGCCCATCTCTTGGAGCCGGGGCAGGTGGCGTGCGGCCTCCGCCAGCGTCCCTTCGGGGGTGTACTGGCGCACGTTCATTTCGTAGACGACCGAGTTGTAACTCCAGTCGGGGTGGGCGGTCGGTTGCTGCGGCCGTGTGCCGCAGGCAACCAGTACCATTGCGAGAAGTAATGCGGGCAACCGTTTCATGGCGAGTCGTTTAGAGCGCGAACACTACCGACGACCAGGCACCCATGAGCAGTTTCGACGAAGCGTCGCCGCGCTGGAGCTTCACTTCACCTGAGACGCCTACGGCCTTGTCCGGTTGGTCGGTAAGGGTCAGTATCTGTGTCTCCTGGCCGAAGTTGTGCACGACGAGCATCCGTTCGCCGTCCAGCTCGCGGTACCAGGCCGCGATGGATTGCTGCGAGGTGTTGCCGTCGTTGTAGACCGGGTGTTTGACCATCTTGCCCTGCGCCAGCACGGGATAGGTGTTGCGCAGCCGGGCGAACGTGCGGTAGAGGTTGAGCAGCGAACCGTCGTCGTCGGCCTGCGCCTCGACCGAGATTGCTGCGGTCAGCATCTGCATGTCGATCTTGCCCGAGAGGCTTCCCGAAGCCAGTTCGTTGCCCGCCTTGTCCCACAGGATCGGGGTGCGGACATATTCGTCGCCGTTGGATTTGGTGCCCCAGTACCCGAGCTCTTCGCCCTGGTAAATGTAGGGTGCGCCCTGCGCCGTGAGCAGCACGGCGGCCGCCACCTTCATCTTTTCGACGGACTGCCCCAGGTCGGAGCCCGTGCGATCCTCGTCGTGGTTCGAAAGTTTCGTGGCTTCGATATAATCGCTGCGGTACTGTGCGTAGAGGGGCTGCACGTCGAGGATGTCCTTGACGAAATAGCATCCGATGCCGTTTTGCAGCGCCCATTTGAGCTTGTACCAGAACGTGAATTCGAACAGTGCCGGCAGCCCCCGGTAATAGGGTGCCGCCTTGTCCGCTTCGTCGAGCATCTCGCCCACCATGTAGAAATCGCCCTCTCCGCCGGCGGCCTTGTAGCTCTCGTTCATGCGGTCGTAGAATTTCTTGAGGAACGTGGGGTTCTCGTCGTTGTAGGCGTTGTGGTAGATGTGCTTCACGGCATCGAGGCGGAATCCGTCCACGCCCATGCGTACCCACTTGTCAGCCGCTTCAGCGACGGCCTTGAACGCCCCGGACTGCTCGGCCTCGGCGGCTTTACCGTAGTTGAGGTCGGCGAATGCCGCCGTCCAGAAGTGCGAATGGTACATCGTCGGCAGCGAGAACTGTACGTTGGCCGGGTCGGCCGAGCGGTTCGACATCAGGGTGAAGGGCTCCCCGAACCGGATGATCGTCCGGTTGTCCGGGGCGCCGTATTTGGTGCCTGCGGCCCACGACGTGGTCGAGGTGCGGACGAGGAATCCCCAGTCGGAATCGAAGTCGAGCGTCAGTTCGTAACTGTTGCCGCCCCTGGCGTAGAAGCGTTTGCTCGTGCCGTTGCCGAAATAGAGGTCCTTGTCGTCCGGGCCGCCCTGCGTGTTGTCCGCGTTCGCGGCGTCGGTTGTTTCGGTAACGGTCACCGTCGGGCTGTCGGCGTTTGTCCAGTCGAGTACGAACTTGAAGCGTCCCGCGGCACCCGCCCCCGTGTCGGTCGAGAACCATTGCCCGGCATCGTAGCCTGCGGCGCCCTCGGTGGCGATCTGGTCGATCCGTCCGGCTGCGATGTCGGCCTGCGGGTCTTCGGAGAAGATATAGCGGTCACGGTAAGGGCTCCCTTCGGACGCGGCGGCCGATTTGAACCACGGGTGGTCTTTGCCTGTATGGTTGAGCACGTAATCCAGGTAGACCCGGATGCCGCGGGCATGGGCCGCGTCGATGAATGCCCTCAGGTCGGCGTCCGTCCCGAAGGCGGGGTTGACCGCCTCGTAGTCGAGCACGTCGTAACCGTGGTACGAAGCCGCCGGATGGATCGGCGAGAGCCATACGGCCGAGGCGCCGAGTGCGTCGATGTAGTCGAGCCGCCGGGTCAGCCCCCGTAGGTCGCCCACCTTGTCGCCGTTGCCGTCGGCGAAGCTGTATACCAGCAGCTGGTAGCTTATGTCGGCGCGTTTGCGGTTGTCCCACGCATCGGGCTGGGCGACGACCTGCTCACCCTCGAAATCCTGGGAGGCATCGCCGCTCTGTGTCACGGTGACGACGACCGGATCGCAGCCCGGGGCGGTGAAGGTAAGCGTCGCGGAGCGTTTCGACGACTCGTTTGCGATCGCCGTGACCGCGAACGACGTGGAGGTTTTGCCCGATGTGAGGGCCGGTGTGCACCATGCGGTATTGTCGCTCTGCGTCAGCGACCACGCGCCCGCATCGGTGCGCAGGTCGAGCAGCCGGCTGCCGCCTGCGGCTTCGAATTCTATCTCCGTGGGGGTCACGGAGAGCATACTGCCGCCGGTATCGCCGGTCTTGTCGTCGCTGCACGACACGGATACGGAAAGTACGAGTGCCAGCAGCAGGAAAAGAAATTTTTTCATAGCGGAATCTCGGTTAAAGTTCGTTTCGGGGCCTGCCGTCCGGTCAGGGACGGCAGGCCAGAAACGGGACGGCAACCTCTGTGTGCCGTCCCGTGAAAGGGTGGCCGTTATTCGGCCTCTGCCGGGGTCTTGCCCTCGGACATGATGTATATCTGCGAATTCGCGAGGTCGAAATAGATGTCGTAGGTGCCGTCGAGCTGGACTTTCATGTTCTGCGAACCGCCGCTGGTGATGATGTCGACGGCCTTGTTGATGTCGACCGCACCGCCCGACGCCGTGCCGTAGTTCTTGGAGTCGTCCCAGGCGTTGTTGAAGCGGATCTTGAATTCGCTGGCGGTGGTCAGGGCTACGCCTTTGCGAACGAGGTAGGCGCCCTCCTCGCTCATGGAGAAGTCGCCCAGGTCACCCCATCCGGTGATGTTGCCGACCAGTCCCCATGTGTCGGCGACCAGCTCGGGCTTGGCGCCTGCGGCCATCACGTAGGCGCGTCCCGCCTCGGGCAGCAGCCAGTAGTCGTACGTGCCGGCTTCGGCGATCACGGCATTGACCTTGTCGGCGGAAACCTTGAAGGCCGAGCCGATCGTGCAGGTGTAGGGGCTGCTGCCGGCGAATGCGGCGTCGGCCCCGATCCACTGCGACTCGTCGCCGCTCTTGAAGAGGAATTCCGAGTTGGCGGCTACCTCGACCCCTGCGGCCTTGTAGGCCACGATGTTCGAGCTGGCGCTCTCCATGGCCGTCGGGCCCCAGTCGGGGGTTGCGACGGTCTGGCCGTGGATGTACCAGTCGGCCTTTTCCGGCCCCGGGTCGGGTTCTTCGCCGCCGCCCGTGCCGTAGTCGCCGGCATTGAGTTCGTAGGTGATCTCCGCAGAGTTGTTCAGGGTTGCGTATACGCGGTAGTTGCCCGCCGTGGCCTTGATGTTGTCGCCGTTCTGCGAAAGGCGTCCGTCCGCCCCGCCGAAGTTTATCGCCCAGTCGTTGTCCGCACGGAATTTGAATTCCCCGGCGGTCAGTGTGACGTCGACCCAGAAACGCTGTTTTTGGGTGTCGAAATTCATCTCCGTGTCGGTGTCCCAGCCGCCCGGGGTGGCATCGCCGATAATACCCATCGAGTTGAACGACAGCTTGTTGCTTAACGTTAATGTCGAACGGTCGAATACGAAGCGGTAGAAGCGCTTGGAAAAGACCATGATGTTTCCGGAACCGCCGCTGGAGATCAGCGTGATCGACGGGGCTTCCGTTTCCGGAGCCGCAGCATCACCGTCGGTGCCCCAGTTGCAGGCATCGTTCCAACCGGCTTCACCGCTCAGTTTAAAGCCGTTGGCGGCTTTTTCGCCCAAGTCAACGATAGCTTCGTAGGTGACCTCGTCGCCGGAGAAACAGAACAGTCCCTGTGCGTTGTCGAAATTCCAGCCGCAGTAATCGCCGATTACCCAGACCTGGGGGTAGGTACGCTCGGCCGTCGTCACGGTCATGCGGACGGTGGCGGGGGCGGAGTAGAATTTCTCGAAGTCGGTGCCGATCGTGGCACTGATGTAGAAATCCACGTCCGTAGGTTCGCCCGAGGGAACCCCCAGGCCGCCGTCTTCCACGGACAGCGCAAGGATGTTGTTGAGGCTTTCATAGGTCTGTTCCGACGAGGTGCCGTTCATTCCCGTGAAGAGCACCAGTTTCGCACCGTCGTTGTACGAGGCTTCGATCGAGTAGTTGATCTGGGTGCGGACGCCGAAGTCGGCGGCGTCCCAGGTGAAGGTCTGCGTCGAGCCCATGTTGTCGGGCGTAATGACGATCTCCCCGGGCAGCGCATGCAGCACGGGCGCCACGACCTTGTCGGGGTCGTAGGCCTTTACCTCGTCGAGCTTTTGGCAGGCGGAGAGGAGCCCCGTCGCAGCCGCCAGCATCATCGCATATCGTGTAATTTTCATAGTCGTACGATTTTTAGGGTTGGTTATTTATCGGTTGCGTTTCCGTAGCCGGGATTCTGGTGCAGTTCGGGGTTGGAAGCGAGCTCCGACGAAGGGATGGCAAAGATTTTCATGTAATCATCGAACCCCTGTCCGGTGAAGGTGCCGCCCTTGTATGTCCAGAGGAACGACGGGGTGGTGAACTTGCCGTAGCGGATCAGGTCGGTGCGGCGGTGCCCCTCCCACATCAGCTCGCGGGCACGCTCCTCGAGCAGGTAGTCGGCCGTGACCGACGAGGGGGCCGATACCCCGGCGCGGTCGGTCAGCTCCTTGAGCTTCGGCAGCGCGGTGTTGGCCTGTCCCAGGTTCATGCAGGCCTCGGCGTAGATCAGGTAGATCTCGCCCAGGCGGATCATCGGGAAGTCGATGTCGCTGTATGCCTTCGATGCAGCCGTGGCAAGGAATTCGTCGTTGGTCATGTCGTGGGGGATATTGTTGAACTTGAGGCAAGTCCACCCGTTGAGGAAGACATAGAGCGCATCGTTCATCGACTCCTGGCGGCCTTTGATGTAGAACATTCCGCCGCGTTTGTCACTGACCGTATATTCGCCCGTGGTGTAGTCCGCGTTGCGGGCGTTGAAATATTTCTGCACGTATTCGTAGGGTACGCGGATGCCGGCCCAGCCGTTGTTCACGCCGTTGATCTTCTGTTCGGCCGTCACGTCGGTGGCGGCGATGGCTGCCAGCGTTAGGTACGACGTGCCGCCGTAGGATTGCGTCTGCTCGGCGTCGTATGCCACGCCGAAGATGATCTCCTTCAGGGCGTCGGCGTTCTCGCCGTTGTCGCCGCGGAAGAGGTCGGAATACTCCGGGCAGAGCGAGTAGCCCATGCCGAAGATCGCTTCGCAGGCGGATTTGGCCTCCGTCCACATCGGGGTGCCGGCATAAACCTCGGCATTGAGGTACATGCGGGCCAACAGGCCGTTGACCGCACCCTTGTCGGCACGCGGGTAGTTCGAGCGTGCGGCAGGCATCGCGCTTTCGTCCGAAGCCAGGTCGGTCAGCTCCGAGATGCAGTAGTCGAAGACATCCTTGCGCGAGGCCTGTTTGGGGTTCACACCGCCGCCGAAGGGCGAGGTCTCGGTCGTGAACGGCACGTCGCCGAACACGTCGAGGGCGATCCAGTAGAAATAGGCGCGCAGGAAACGGGCCTCGGCGCGGAAGCTCTGGATCCTGGCGGCCAGTTCGCTGCTCACGCCGCGGTCGGAGAGTTTGTCCGAGGCGGTCTGGCGCAGGTACTCGTTCACGTAGGCGATGCCCTGCAACGTACGTACGTAGACGGCGTAGGTCGCGTCGTTGTCGGCGTCGGACCACGTGTCGGTATTCATGGCGCGAACCCAGGCGTCGTTCTCCCAGGCGCATTTGCAGGCGTCGGCCGTAACCTCCTGGATCGTCCAGAATGCGCGGATGAGCTCCGAGGCGCCGCCGTCGCTGACCTGCAGGTCGGTGGTGTCGTTCGAGACGAAATTGAAATAGAGTTTGGTGAGCCCGGCCAGGTAGCCGTTCTCGTCTTTCCCGTAGACGGTCTCCGAGGTCGAGTCGGACGGGTTGAGGGGCAGGGTGTCGAGATCCCCGATGCACGAAGTGAGCAGCATCGTTGCGCCTGCCGCCGCCATAGCGAAATGTTTTATGTCGATTATCATGGTTCGTTCGTTTTTAGAAGTTTACATTCAGACGCAGCGAATAGGTGCGCGGGCGCGGCCAGATCGAGCCGTCGATGCCGTTGACGCCCGGTATTTCGGGGTCTACGCCGCTGTAATCGGTGATGACGAATACGTTCTGCACGCCGAAGGCGACGCGCATCGAGCCCTTCCAGTTGCCGATCTTGTTGAACGTGTACCCCAGGTTGATGTCGTCCATGCGGAAGAACGAAGCGTTTTCGAGGAACATGTCCGAATACCACTGCTCGCCGCTGTTGGCCTTCGTAAAGCCGGTCTTCTTGACCAGCCGTGCGAAGTTGGGCAGGTTGCCGGCGTTGATGTCGATGTTGGACGTCGAGTTGGCCGAGGCGAAGTCGTTGAAGACCCAGTTGCCCGCCGAACCGTGGCCGTTGAAGCCGAAGTCCCAGTTCTTGTAGCTCAGCTTGAGGCTGATGCCGTAGAAGAAGTCGGGGTTGGGGCTCTTGTCGGTCACGTAACGGTCGGCCTGTGTGATCTTGCCGTCCTTGTCACGGTCGACCAGCGCGTTCTGGATCGGATTGCCGTCCTGGTCGTATACCTGCTGGAAACAGTAGAAAGTGTAGGGCGCATAGCCTACCTTGTGGATCTGGAGCAGGTTACCCGTGCCCTTGGTGATGCTTCCCGTCTGGATGTTGTAGTCGGGGTCGTCGGTGTTGTTGAGCTTGGTGAACTCGGTGTGTTGGAACGTGCCGTTGAAGCCGACCGTGAGGTTCCAGTCCTTGGTCTGCACGGGGATGAAATTCAGGTTGAATTCCACGCCCTTGTTCTCCATCGAGCCAATGTTGGTGAGCACCGTGTTGCCGAAGTTCGAGCCCATGGGGGTGATGACGCTGTTCAGAAGGTCGTCCGTCTGGCGCAGGTACCAGTCGACGCTACCGTTGATGCGGCCGCCGAGGAACCCGAAGTCGAGTCCGACGTTGTAGGTCGTCGTGGTCTCCCATTTGATGTTGGGGTCGTAGGCGCCCGGCGTGAGGTAGAACATGTGGCCGGCGCTGCCCATGTAGTAGGTCTTGTAGACGTCGGTCGACATGTAGTAACGCGCCAGGTAGGGGTAGTTGGAACCGATCTCCTGCTGGCCGGTCTGTCCGACGCCGACGCGCAGCTTGAGGGCCGAGACGGCACGCGAATCCTTCAGGAAATTCTCCTCGGCGATGTTCCACGCAAAGGCGCCCGAAGGGAAGAGGCCCCAGCGGGTATCCTTCGAGAAACGCGATGAGGCGTCGTCGCGCAGCGTGAAGGTGAAGAGGTATTTCGAGGCGATCGAATAGTTCAGGCGTCCGTAGAACGAGAGCAGGTAGTTCTCCTGGCGGTTGAACGGGTAGCGCGAATCCTCGCCCTTCTGCTCGTGCGTCTCGTTGAAATAGGATACCGAGTGGTCGGAGCTGTAGAAATGCTGCCACGAATAACCGGCCATCACGTCGAGGTGGTGGATGCCCCACTCCTTGTTGAAGTTGGCGTAGAATTCGAGCAGCTGGTTGCGGCGGAAGTTCGTCGTCCACGAATACTGTCCCCAGCCGCGGGCCTCGGTGTCGGTGTATGCCTGGAACGAGCCGGGGTTCACGCCGTCGTAGGTCTTGGCGCTCGATACGTCGAGGCCGAGGTTGAGGTTGAAACGCAGCGCTTCGAAGCCGTGAACCTTATAGTCGATCTGGGCGTTGCCGATGAAACGCTTGGCACGCGCCGTATTGTCGCGGTCGTAGAGCTGCGAGAGCGGGCCCGCACCCAGCAGGGTGTTGGGCGTGAAGTCCTCGCCGCGGCCCGATCCGTAGTTCCAGTATCCGTTGGTGGTCGTGTAGTCGATCGAGCCGTCGTCGTTGCGGAAGTAGGGGTCGATCGTGGGGTTGAAGAAGGCAGCCGAACCCACCACGCCGCCCGAAGCGTAGCGCTGCGACGTGACGACGCCCTTGGCGTTGAGGTTGACCGTGAGGTGCTTGTCGAAGAAGTTGGGCGAGAGGCTCAGGTCGAGCGTCCCGCGTTCGTATTTCGACGTTTCGAGCGTACCCTGCTGGTTGGTGTAGCCCACCGATGCACGGTAGGGCATGCGGTCGTTGATGTTGCCGATCAGGCTGACGTTGTGGTCATGCGAAATGGCGGTGCGGAAGACCAGATCCTGCCAGTTGGTGTTCTTGTCGCCGAGCATCGACTGTACCTTGTCGCCCGTGGTCGTACCTGCGGGATACACCTGGTCGATGTAGGTGCGGAACTCGCCGGGGGACATCACGGGCAGCTCGTCGGAGTTGGTCTGGACGCTCACGCTGCCGCTGTACGATACGCGGGGCGTGTTGCCGCGCCCCTTCTTGGTGGTGACGAGGATGACGCCGTTCGAAGCACGCGAACCGTAGATGGCCGCCGCCGAAGCGTCCTTGAGCACGGTGAAGGATTCGATGTCGTTGGGGTTGATCGTCTCCAGCGGGTTGGCCATACCCTTGCCGCCGTCGACTGCGATGGGTACCCCGTCGATCACGATCAGCGGGTCGTTCGAGGCGTTGAGCGAAGCCGCACCGCGCACGCGGATGGTGGCGCTCGATCCGGGGCCGCCGTCGCCGGGGATGATGTGTACGCCCGGAACCTTGCCCTTGAGCATGTCCTGCGTGGAGACCACGGCTCCGCGGTTGAACTCTTCGGCCTTGATTGCCACGACCGAACCGGTCATGTCGTTCTTCTTGACCGAACCGTAGCCGATCACCACCACGTCGTCGATGCCCATGGCATCCTCTTCGAGCGTGAGGTGTGCCAGCAGCGACGAACTGGCCACCAGGCTGACGGTCTTGTAACCGACATAGCTGACTTCGATGACCGATTCGGGGCCGGCGGCGCGGATGGCATAGTCGCCGTCGATGCCCGTCGAGACGCCGTTGGTCGTGCCCTTTTCGACGACGGTAGCGCCCAGGATCGGCATTCCGGACTTGTCGACAACTACGCCTTTAACCTCATAACCAGCGTTTTGCGCCAGCGTGAGGGGGGGGGTAAATTGACATATGAGCAAGATACCCGCACACATAGTTAAAAATCGTTTCATAAGAATTTTGGTTAGTTTATAAGTTGATTTTATGGATTGTAGGTCATTGGGCCTTGTGTTCTTTGACCAGGAAGACCGACACGGCGGCCAGCAGCATGAAGACCCCGGCGAGCGCCAGCATGTCGGCCGCGTCGGAGGCGAAGCAGTACTTGACGATGGCACCGCCGGTCAGTCCGATGACGATCTGGGGGACGGTGATCGTGAAATTGAAGATACCCATGTATACGCCCATGCGGCGTGGCTCGACTGCGCGCGACAGGATGGCGTAGGGCATGGCGAGGATGCCCGCCCAGGCGATGCCGATCCCCACCATCGGGAGCATCAGCGCGTACTGGTCGTGCAGCAGGCACAACCCCGCTAAGCCCAGCGCCCCGGCGAGCAGGCAGGCCGCGTAGACGGGTTTGTTGCCGTAGCGCGCGGCGACGCGCCCGAGGAACAGGGCGGCGATGCAGGCGGGGAGGGGGTAGGTGCCGTTGAGCACGCCGACCCATGTCTGCGTGGCGCCGGCCGAGAGCACTTCGCCCGTGGCATGGTCGGTGACTACACCCGTGATGGCGGGTTTGAGGTAAGTCCACATCAGGAAGAGCGCCGCCCACGAGAAGAACTGCGTGACGCCCAGCCGCACCATCACGCCGGGGACGTTGCGCATGAGGCCGGCGAAGCTCACCGGTTTGGCGTCCTCCTCGGAGAGGTTGTTGTAGCGGGCGAACTCCCCGGGCGGATATTCCCGTGTCTTGAACGAGGTGACGAGCACCGTGAGCAGCAGGATTGCGCCCCCGGCATAGTAGGAGTAGGCGATGTGCGGCGAAACATGCCCCGGAGCGGCCTCGTCCGACACGCCGAGCCATGTCATGACGAGCGGCAGGATAGCGCCGACGACCGCACCGAGGTTTATCAGGAAGGTTTGTACCACGTAGCCCTGTGTCTTCTGCGAATCGTCGAGCATGTCGGCCACCAGCGCTCGGAAGGGCTGCATCGTGACGTTGAACGACAAATCCATGAACAGCAGGATGAAAGCCCCCATGGCGAGCGGGGCGAAGGCGAGCAGTTTGGGGCAGTTGGGCATGAGCACCAGCGCCAGCGCCGAGATCAGCGACCCGCCCAGGATGTAGGGGATGCGGCGGCCCCAGCGCGTCCAGGTGCCGTCGGAAAAAAGCCCCACGATGGGCTGGACGATCATGCCGGCCAGCGGTGCCGCCAGCCAGAAGTAGCTCAGGTGGCTGACGTCTGCCCCCAGCGATTCGAAGATGCTCGACGTGTTGGAATTCTGGAGCGAATATCCGATCTGCACGCCGAGGAAGCCGAAGCTGAGGTTCCAAATCTGCCAAAATGAGAGTTTAGGCTTGGTCATTTCGGTTTTTCGGTTGGTTTTCAGGTTATACAAATTTTAATAAAAAAATCCGGACGGCGAACCGCAGGGCGACGAACGGAAGGTTCAGCCGGATGAACGGGCGGATTTTTACGACGAACGGTAGCCCGCGGGGGACGATTTGGAATTTACGCGGAAAAACACTACCTTTATTCATAAATAAACGAAACCCGTATATACTTAATACAGCCTCAGTCAGCCTATATGCGATCGCTCAAAGTGTCCGGAATTATCCACCTGTTCGCCGTGCTCCATGCCGTGGTCGCCCTTTCATGCCATCTGGCGGGGATCAACGACGAGTTGGTGCTGACGCTGCTGACGATCGTGCTGATCGTGCTGATCTGCCTCAAACGCGGCCTGAACGTGGAGTTCACCGCTGCCAGCGTGATCGTCGTCAACGTGATCGGCTACCTACTGGGTACGGGCGGTGCGCAGCTGATCGAGCTGTTATTGCACGCCCCGCCCGTGGTGCATGCCGTCTCGACCTTCATAACCACCGAGATTCTGGGCTGGAGCATCGTGTGGTTCACCAAGTTGTTCCGCCGCGGCGACGACACGGCGAGCCGCTCCTCGGCCTGGACGCCCCGCATCGGGTTGCTGCTGCTGGCCGTGGGGGTGATTTTCGTGCTGAGGCTGGCCTATGTCGAGCTTTTCGCCTCGCCCTCCTTTTCCTCAGACCGCCTCTACCACATGGCCGACTTGCTGGCTTCCAATTCCGCGGCACTGATTATCCTGCTGTGCGTCAATATCATCTATGTCCGGCATACGCGCAGGCGTGAAACCCGGCACGGTCTGATCGCCGAAATCGCGGCGTTCCTCCTGTTCGTGCTGCTCACGTCGGCCTGCGTGGCGCTCATTACGGGGTTGCACCTGCCGTTCGCCTTCGACCGCTCGTTCTCCGCACGGGAGTTCCTGCAACTGTGGATCGTCACCCTGCTGGTCGAGGTGACCCTCTATTCGGTCGTATTTATGGTTGATTACGCCCTGGTCGCACGTGCCGTGCTGCGTGCCGAGCGCGGCAAGGCGCACCAGGCGCAGTTCCGTTACATGAAACTCAAACAGCAGGTCAACCCCCATTTCCTGTTCAACTCGCTCAATATCCTCGACTGCCTGGTCTGCGAGCAGCGCACGGAGCAGGCCAGCGCCTACATCCATAAACTGGCGGGCATCTACCGTTACATGCTCCAGAACGAGGAGGAGACGCTCGTGCGCCTGCGCGAGGAGATGGCTTTCGTGGGGATGTACGTCGACCTGTTGCAGGTGCGTTTCCCCGAGGGGTTTCGCGTGGAGACCGACATTCCGGACGAGGCCATGAACCGCCATGTCCTGCCCTGCTCGGTGCAGCTGCTGATCGAAAACGCCATCAAGCATAACTCGGTGGGGGCCGACCGGCCGCTGGTGATCCGCATCGTCGCCGGGGCCGGAGCCGTGACGGTGTCGAACAACCTTCAGCTGAAAGTGTCCGGCACTACCTCGACCCGTGTGGGGCTGAACTACATCCGCCAGCAATACCTCGACCTGTCGGGCATCCCGATCGGGATACGCCGTACCGATACCGAATATTGTGTCACCTTACCGTTGCTGTAATATGAACGTACTGATCGTAGAAGACGAAATGATGGCCCAGGCAAACCTGGCGCGAGCGCTGACCCAGCATTTTCCCGACGTACGGATCGTCGGGACGACCGGCTCGGTCAGGGAGACGGTGCTCTGGCTGCGCACGCCGGGGAACAGTGCCGATGTGATTTTCATGGACGTGGAGCTCTCCGACGGGGATTGCTTCGAGATATTCCGCCAGGCGGACGTGACGGCGCGGGTCATCATGACCACCGCATATGACAATTACGCCGTGCGGGCGTTCGAGGTCAACAGCATCGACTACCTGCTCAAACCGATCGACCCCGCGGCGCTGCGGCGTGCCGTGGAGCGCTGCCGGGTGCGGAGCGGGGGTATCGACCCCGACGTATTGCTGAACGCGATCCGCAGCCCGCGCGAATACAAACAGCGCTATGTCGTGCGTTTCAACGACCGGATCGTTCCGGTACAAACCACCGACATCGCCTATTTCTACTCGGAAGAGAAAAACACCTACCTTGTCACGAGCGACAACAACCGCTATGTTGTGGATCAGTCGCTCGACGTCCTTTCGGACGAACTGGATCCCGGGCGGTTTTTCCGCATATCGCGCGGCTGCATGATCGCCATGCCGGCGATCGTCAGTATCGTGAAATACCTGGGCAACCGGCTGAAAATCACGGCACGACCGCGTCCGGAGTTCGAGATGGTGGTGAGCAGGTCGCGGGTCGACGACTTCCTAAAGTGGTTGGAGGGGAATGGCTGAGCCTTCGTCGCGGCTGCATGATAAAAAGGGGTACCCCGAGAATCCGGGGTACCCCTTTTTTGTAGCCGGGAGCGGCGGTGCCGCAGTACGCCTGTCAGCGGCGCCCGCTGCAGGCGATCATGTCGTGCAGCGATTCGTTGAAGGTCTCCTTGCGGAGCAACTCCTCGAGCGGGAGGTGCATCCGGTAGCGCCAGTGGTAGCGGGGGATGGACGGGACGTTGATGCGTTCCTTGGCCGGGTCGGGGTAGCGCAGCTCCCCGTCGGTCGAAAGCCAGTCCTGTAACGGCAGGATGGTGAGCATCGCCGGGGAATTGAGGTGCATGTCGAGGATGCGCCGGCATATCCACGGCTCGCAGAAATAGGGAACGTCGCCCCCGATGCCGAGTGCTTCGTGGTAGAAGCGCGCCGTGAGTTCGCGGTCTTCCTCCCACCAGGCCCGCAGCGGGTTCATGTCGTGCGTCGAAGTGGTGCAGACCGAGAAATAGGGGTAGTGCGCCGGGTCGGCGAAGAGTTCCCCCGGCGTCTTGGGCATGCGCTGGATTTCGAGCGAGAGGATTTGCAGTTCGTGCATCGTTTCGGGGACGCTGTCGGGGATCATCCCCAGGTCTTCGCCGCAGGTCAGCATCTCGGTCGCCGAGAGGAGTACCGGGAGCTTGCGCAGGGCGGATTCCTGCCAGAAACGGTTGTGCCGGTGGTAGAAGAAGTCGGTATAGAGCCGGTCGAAGGTCGCGCGGCGCTCTCCGTCGAGCCGGCGGTAGGCATGTGTCGAGTGGGGGGCGATGCGGGGGTGGAAATAGCCCTTGCGGCGCGGGTCTTCGATGAAGAGCACGTCGTCGAGCAATGCCATGAGCCCTTCCCGCAGCCGGGTCTGGCGTTCGTCGTCGCCCGGGAAGCGGGCTGCGACCTTGCGCTGGGTGGCATAGGCGGGCAGTAACCGCCCCTCCTTCATGCAGGTGGCGCGGACTTCGCCGGCCAGGTCGCCGAACAGTTCCCCGAGCGTGTGCTCGTCGGGCGCCGGGGTGGTGTAGCGTCCGCCCTGCGTGTCGAAGCCCATGCCGCGCAGTTCATCTGCGGAATAGGGCAGGGCGGGGTTGAAATAGCCCAGCAACCCGTGTACGGCATGCGTGGGAATCTCCCAGATGCGGAAGAACCCGAGGATGTGGTCGATGCGGAAGGCGTCGAAGTATTCGGCCATCTTGGCCATGCGTGCCCGCCACCAGGCGTAGCCGTCGCGTGCCATACGTTCCCAGTTGTAAGTCGGGAATCCCCAGTTCTGGCCGACGGCCGAGAATGCGTCGGGCGGAGCCCCGGCCTGTGAGTCCATGTGGAACAGGTGCGGGTAGAGCCATGCGTCGACGCTCGTGCGGCTGATGCCGATGGGCAGGTCGCCCTTGAGGACGATGCCGTGGTCGCGGGCGTAGGCGCAGACCTCGGACAGTTGCGTATGCAGGTGGTATTGGACATAGCAGTGGAATGCGATGTCGCGGCTGTGGCTGCGGCAATAGGCGTCGACGGCTTTGCGGTCATAGCGGGCGAAACCGCCCCAGCGGGTGAAGTCGGGCGTGCCCGTTTCGTCGCGCAGCGTGCAGAAGGCGGCATAGGGGATGAGCCAGTGTCTGTTGGCGGCGATGAAGGCCTTGTAGTCGCGGCGTGCCGCGGTGCGGGCGCCGTGGCGTTCGAACGCCCGGCGGAGCAGCCGCAGTTTGTGCCGGTTGACCCGTTCGTAGTCTATTTCGGGGAGGGCGTTCAGTTCGCTGCGCAGGGTGCGGTACTCGTCGTCCTCCACGACGCCCGCGGCGGGCAGCCGGATGAACTGCGGGTGCAGGGCGAAGGTCGAATTGGCGTTGTAGGGGTAGGAGTCTTCCCATGTGCCGGTCATGGTGGTGTCGTTGATTGGCAGTACCTGGATGACGCGCTGCCCGGTGGCGGCCGCCCAGTCGATGAGCCGTTTCAGGTCGTAGAACTCGCCGACGCCGAAATCCTCTTCCGTACGGAGCGAGAAGACCGGGATCGCCGTCCCGGCGCCCCGCCACCTGCGCTCGGGGAAACGCGGGGATGCCGCGGCGTCGAGGGCGTGTTCGCCGGCGCCGGGCAGCTCGCCCCAGGTGCGGTTGGCACCCTCCTCCCACAGGATGGGGGTGAGGGTCTTGCGGTCGGCGATCAGGAATTTGTATTCGAACCGGTGCGCGGTATGCAGCGTGAGTTCCCATTCCGGGAAGCGGCTGTCGTCCATCGGGACGATCCGTTTCCAGTCGCCCAGCTCACGGCCGCTGCCGGCGACGGCGAGCGTTTCGTCCGGCCGCAGGGTGGGCAGCACGACGCGCAGCGTGATGTTGCCTGTAGCCTTCTTCGGACTGCCGGTTTTCCCGCGGCCGAAGATGCCCCGGGTGAATGCCGAGGAGTAGAACGGCGTGTCGGAGGGCATCTCCTGCCAGCGGTCGCGGATGCGCAGCGTGCGCACCCCCTCCCGGGCGGGGAGCCGCAGCGTGTGCGGCCTCCATTCGCTGCGGATGCACGCGCCGTCGCGTTCGATTTCATAGCGGTATTCGGTATCTTCACTCTGGGTATAGCGTTCGATGGCGCCTGTCCAGACGCCTCCGTCGGCGTATTGCAGCGCAATGCGCCGTTTGCCGATCCGCATGACGAGCTGTTCGCCCCAGCGGGTACGGTATTCGATGCTGATCAGGAGTTTCATGGTTCGGTATGTCGTTTGGTTCGGAATCGGTTTATACAAAATTAAAAAAATAATCCGGTTTTGTCTTTCCGGCAGGGAAAAATCAGAGCCCCCGGATGAATTGCGTAACGACGGCCACGAGGTCGGGGTCGATCGGTAGCGTGCTGTCGCCGTAGGCTCCCGTCTGGTCGATGCGCATGCGTCCCGTGCATTTTTTGAGCGGGTGGGTCATCCCTGCGATGATTGCCTTCCGGGCCCGGGGCTGTGCCTTTGCCAGCGCCTCGGCATTGTCGGGCGGCACCTGCAGGTCGTTGTCCCCGCCCACGACGAGTATCGGAACCCGCACCTTGCGGATCTCCTCGCGCGGGTCGTAGCGCAGGCTGGAGATCCAGAATGTCTGTACCGAAGGGTGGAACAGCGCTTCGAGCTGCGGCGGGCAGGATTCGACCCGTTCGCCCCGTTTGAGGGCGGCGGTGATCGCGTTGGCCTGCAAGAGCAGATCCATGTTGTCGGGCAGGAGTTGTGAGGCCAATTGCAACTGGAGTATCTCGTCGAGCGGGTAGCCGGCGCCGGCCAGCGAAACGACGGCGGCGACTTTCGGGGTTTGCTGCGCCGCGCAGAAGGCGATCAGCGCCCCTGCGCTGTGGCCGATCAGTACGACGCGGCGGAAACCTTCGCCGGCGAGGTAGTCGGCCCATGCCGCGGCGTCGCCGATGAAATCCCCCAGTACGGCGTCGGCCATTTTTTCCGGTTCCGTGAACCGGCTCGCACCGATGCCGCGTTTGTCGTAGCGCAGCGAGGCGATGCCTGCCTTTTCGAGCGCCTGCGCCAGGTAGAGATAGCTGTTTACATTGCCGTTGCGCGGAGTGGGCCCCGAACCGGCGATGATGACGGCCACGGTTTCCGTACCTGCATCGGGGGTGAGCAGCGTGCCGTAAAGCGTTCCGAAATCGCGTTCGAGCGAGACGTTCCTTTCGCCGGCGGCGGTATGCGCGAAGGCCAGCAGGAGGATGGCTGTCAGCAGGTGTTTCATGGCTTATGGGTTTCAGGTTGTTCTCAGTCGGTGTTTTTTTGCCTGTGCGGCGTGCCCTTCCGGTTCGTTTACCGGCGTTTTGTTCCTGCGTATCGTGCCTGTACCGGGTTGGTGCCCGGCGGGTCGTGGCGGCGGGGCTACAGCTCCCCGACCGCTTTTTCCAGTCCGATGCCGCGCGAACCCTTGATCAGCACCAGCGCGTTGTCCACGGGGTGTGTGCGGAGCGCCGCGATGAGGTGTTCCCGATCGGCGAAGAGCGTGATCCGGGCGGGTTGCGGCTCCATGTCGGCACGGGCCTTGGCGAATTCCTGTCCGACGAGCATCACCTCCGTCTGCGGAGCCTGTGCTGCGAGGCGGATGACAGCGGCGTGCTCCTCCGCCGACCAGGCGCCCAGTTCGAGCATGTCGCCCAGGATCAGCAGGCGGCGGGTGCGTGTGCCGGGCGGCTCGGCAAGGAAATTCGCGACCGATGCCCGCATGCTCGAGGGGTTGGCGTTGTAACAGTCCACGATGAGCGTGTTGCGCCCCGTCTCGGTGCGCTGCGAGCGGTTGTTGTCGGGGACATAGCTGCCGACAGCATGGCGGATACGCTCGTCGGCGACGTCGAAATAACGTCCGACGGCCACGGCTGCGGCGATGTTGAACCGGTTGTAATGCCCTTCGAGATGGTTTTCGAGGCCGTCGGCCAGTGTGACGCTGTAATATTCCACGGCCAGCCCGTCGCGTTCGGCGGCCATGTTCGTCAGCGTCTCGTCCTCGCGGGGCACGAAGGCGCGGCCGCCGTTCGCGGCCAGGTAGTCGAACAGTTCGCCCTTGCCGCGGCGCACCCCCTCCGGGCCGCCGAAGCCTTCGAGGTGTGCACGGCCGATGTTGGTCAGGATGCCGTAGTTGGGCTCGGCGATCGAGGCCAGCAGGGCGATCTCGCCGCAGGCGCTGGCTCCCATTTCGACCACGCCGAACTGCGTGTCGCGGGTCATGGCGAGCAGCGTGAGCGGCACGCCGATGTGGTTGTTGAGGTTGCCGCGCGTGGCGTAGACCTCGAAGCGTTCGGCCAGCACGCGGCTCACCAGTTCCTTGGTCGTGGTCTTGCCGTTGCTGCCCGATATGGCGAGTATCGGGATCGCCAGCCGGCGGCGGTGTTCGCGTGCCAGCTCCTGCAACGCCCCGAGCGTGTCGCCGACCAGCACCATACGCTCGTCGGTGACGGCTGCCGGGTCGTCCACGACGGCATAGGCCGCGCCTTTGTCCAGCGCCTCCGCCGCGAAGCGGTTGCCGTCGAACGTCGTGCCGCGCAGGGCGAAAAAGATGGAATCAGCCCCGATGTCGCGCGTGTCGGTGGAGATGTGCGGGTGTTCCCGGAAAATATCGTATAGTTCGGACATGTCAGTTCGCGTGTATGGGTGTCCCCGAGGGCATGGGGTAGGGCCCCGGCTCTGCGGGCTCTCCGAAGCGGGGGTTGCCCGCGGCGTCGAAGTCGAAGCGTTGCAGGCGTACGTCGCGCCCCCAGTTGTGTACCGTATCTTTTTTCGAGTGGTAATAGATCCAGTATTCGTTCCCGTCAGGCGAGGTGGTGAAACTGGCGTGGCCGACGCCGTGTATGCGGTCGTTGCCGGTGAAGACGGGGCCGCTCTTGATCCATGATGCGGGATTCAGCGGGTCGCTGTCGGGGGTGCGCAGGCGCAGCTGCCCGAGCTTGTAGTGGCGCGACCACGAGCCGCGCGTGGAGTAGACGATGAAGAGGTCGTCGCCGTGCCGCAATGCCGACGGGCCTTCCTGCAGGGAGATGTGGTCGCCCTGTTCCCACGGCTGGTCGGGTCGCGAGAGCAGGATGCGCGGCCCGATCCGGGTCGGCGATTCCATGCGGGCGATGTAGAGCAGCTGGTCGGTGGCGTCGGTATCGCGCTGGCGCTCCCAGCCGGACCATACGGCATAGAGCTCTCCCCGGTGTTCGAAGATCGTCATGTCGATGGCCCAGATGTTGTCCGTCTTGCCGTCGGGGTTGTCGCCCGTATAGAGCATGCCGCAGTCGCGGTAGTCGCCCAGCGGCGTGTCGCACTCCAGCACGCCGGTGCGCTGTCCTGTGAAGGGACTGCCGGGGACGGGTGCCGCGGCGTAGTAGATGTACCATTTGCCGCGGAGGCGGTGTAGCTCGGGCGCCCAGATGTTGAAGCTGTTCCACGCCCCGCTGTCGGCAGGCTGCCAGACGACGCGCTCGCGTTCGAAACGCGTCATGTCGTCCGATTCGGTCACGGCGATGCCGCGTCCCGATTTGAAGCAGGTGTAATAGCGTCCGTCGTATTTGGTGATCCACGGGTCGGCGCCGTCGCGCAGCGGGTTGGTGAAGGTGGCCTGCGGCGCGGAGCACGAAAGCATCCCCGCCACTAAAAAACAGCCCGCAGCGAATCGTCGCAGCAAGGCTGTGGTATGGAACGGCATGCGTTTCATAGGTGTCATAGGTGTCAGATATGTTTGTCCCCGTTATGGAACTTTACTTCGTCGATGAATTTCTTGATGTTCTGTTCTTCGGCGCGGGGGCATATCATCAGCACGTCGTCGGTGTCCACGACGATGTATTCCTTCAGGCCGCTGATGACCGCTACCTTGCCCTTGGGCAGCGAGACGATGCTGCTGCGCGTGTCGTAGACGTAGCACCCCTCTTCGGGGACGGCGTTGGCGTAGCGGTCTTTGCGGGCGTGCTGGTAGACCGAGCCCCATGTGCCGACGTCGCTCCACCCGAAGTCGCCGCAGCGGACATAGACGTTGTCGGCCTTTTCCATGATGCCGTAGTCGATCGAGATGGCGCGGCACTCCGAGAAGACGATCTCCACGGTGGCCTTCTCGGCATCGGTGCCCAGCGCCTTCATCACACCGCTGAACATGGCATGGTGCTCGGGCAGGTATTTGCGGAAGGCCTCGACGATGGCCTGCACCTTCCAGATGAAGATACCCGAATTCCAGTAGAACTCGCCGGTCTGGAGGAAGGTCTGCGCCAGCTCGAGATCGGGCTTTTCGGTGAAGCACTTGACTTTGCTGATGGTGTGGTCGTCCGAAACCTGGATGTAGCCGTAACCCGTATCGGGGCGTGTGGGTTTGATGCCCACGGTCAGCAGTGCGTCGTGCCGGTCGGCGAATTCGAGGCACTCGCCGATGATCGTGCGGAAATCGTCCTCGTTGAGGATCAGGTGATCCGACGGCGTGACGATCATTTCGGCGTCGGGGTTCTCCCTGAGCAGCGTATAGGCCGCATAGGCGATGCAGGGGGCCGTATTGCGGCCGATCGGCTCGCAGAGCACCTGTTTCTCCCCGATTTCGGGGATGTGCTGCAATACCAGATCCTTGTATTTGTGGTTCGTCACGACGAGGAAATTCCCGGCGGGGACGATTTTTGCAAAGCGCTCGTAGGTGTGGCGGATAAACGATTTCCCGGTTCCGAGGATGTCGAGGAACTGTTTTGGCATCGACTGCCGGCTCTTGGGCCAGAAACGCGATCCGATGCCGCCGGCCATGATGACACAATATTTATTGCTTGCCATAAGTTATAATATGGAATTAAGTGAGACAAAGATAAAAATATTTTGTAACTTTGCCGCCTATTGCAGGAATAATATTTTTGTACTCCCGATGAAGATAAGACTGTTCACCATACCCAACCTGCTGACCCTTGCGAGCCTGCTTTGCGGCTCGTTCGCGGTGGTTTCGGCACTGGTTTACGGCGATCTGGCGCTGGCTTTCTGGCTCACGATCGCCGCCGGTGTTTTCGACTATTCCGACGGTTTCGTGGCCCGGCTGCTCAAATGCCCTTCCGCCATCGGCGTACAACTGGACTCGTTGTCCGACATGGTCTCGTTCGGCTTCGCCCCGTCGGCCGTGCTTTTCGTCTTGTGGAACAATTCCCTGCCTGCGGATGCCGAAGCATGGCTGCGCTACGGCGGCAGTGCACTTTGTTTCGCGGTGGCGGCCTTCTCGGCGCTGCGGCTGGCGAAATTCAATATCGACGAGACGCAGCATACCGAGTTCTGCGGCCTTCCTACTCCAGCCAATGCGCTGTTTTTCATATCTTTGGGGTGGATTAAGGTGAAGACGGGTTTCGACTTGGGTTACTGGTTGCTGCTGCTCATCCCTGTGATGTCGTGGCTGCTCGTTTCGCCCGTGCGGATGTTCGCCTTCAAATTCCAGCACTTCGCCTGGAAAGGCAACGGGGTGCGTTATGTTTTTATTGTATCGGCGGCGCTCCTGCTGGCCGTGCTGGGTGTCCGTGCCGTGCCGGTCGTGATCGTCCTCTACATCGCAACCTCGGTCGTACGCTGGTTGTCGATGAAGGCAAAAGGCTGTGGACAAGCCGGATAGTTGTGTATTTTAAGAATTTTTATTAATTTTGCCCCGGATTAGCGTTCCATGTCGAGGTTGACGAATAGAATATTGCTGGCAGCTTTGCTCGGTCTGTTCCTTACAGCGCCCGGCATCGTCCGTTCGCAGGGTTTCAACGCCAGGACGCTGCAGCGTGCCCAGCAGCGCGGGGAGACGGGGAACCTTTACGGTACGAACCCTTACGAGCAGACCGGCGAGGAGGGGGAGGAGGGCCAGGACGGCCAGCCGCAGGATACGACCAAGAAGGAACGCCGGATCCGCAAGCCGCTCGAATCGTATTTTTTCAGCGATTCGATCCGCGCCCTGAACAATTTTCGCTGGAGCGTCAAGCGCGACTACAACCGCGTGGAGATAAGCCCGCTCGACACGACGCTCACCGACTGGCGCATCGACTACCCCTTCTTCCGCGAGGAGGTGGGCGACATCGCGCAGGGCGCCCTCGGGCAGACATCGCTGCCGATGAACTATTTCCGGCGGCCGCAGTTCTTTGATTTCAGTTTTGCGAGCCCCTACTATGCGTATACGTACGACATGGAGAACGTTCCGTTCTACAATACGAAGAAGCCCATCATCCGCATGACGTACCTCGAGTCGGGGCAGAAGCGTTTCCGGGAGGAGAACTTCAATATCATGCACGCGCAGAATATTTCGCCCACGACCGGGTTCAACGTCGACTACAAGGCACGGGGAACGCGCGGACAATATGTCTGGTCACGGACGAAGAACCACAACCTGTCGGTCGCCTTCAGCCATACGGGCAAGCGCTATTCGGTGCATGCGGCCTATTACAACAACCACATCGAACAGCAGGAGAACGGCGGCGTGGTCGGGACATGGGCTATCGCAGATACGACGTTCCAGATGCCTTCGGGCGTGCCGATGAAGCTGTCGGATGCCGAGGCGCAGAACACTTACCGCAACAACGCCTTTTTCATCACGCAGTCCTACGCCCTGCCGTTGCAACGCGTGACGGAGAACGACTTTTCGCTCGCCGACCTGTCGGCGGTCTATATCGGCCATTCGTTCCAGTACAGTTCGTGGAGCAAGGTCTATTCGGACAAATATGCGCGGTATATCGACGAAAGGGCGCACCGGGACGAACAGGGCAATTTCGTGCCCGATACGCTGGACTACTACCAGAACTGGTATATCAACCCCGACCAGACGCGCGACTCGATCTACGAGCGTGTGATTTCGAACCGCTTCTTCGTGCAGGCACAGCCTTGGGATCGTAACGGCGTGGTAGGCACGATTGATGCAGGCATCGGTATCGACATGCATACCTACTCGCAATTCGAAATGAGGGATTACCAGACGGGAAAGTATACGAAGGTCAACAAGACCAGCTATTTCGCATACGGTTCCGTCGGAGGAAAGATAAAGAAATATGTCGACTGGGACGCGAACCTCAAGTTCTACCCGTCGGGATACAGAGGCGGAGACCTCACCATCGGCGCCCACCTGGCGCTGACGGGATATCTCCGCGGACACCCCCTGATTCTCGAAGGCCGGTTCACGATGGATCGGCGTTCGCCCAACTACTGGCAGGAGAATCTGTTCTCGAACCACTACGTGTGGTCCACTCCTTTGAATAAGGAGAATGAAACTCGGTTCGAGGTGAAGTTTTCAGTCCCCGATTATGCGTTTGAAGCGGGGGCATGGCAAGGTGTGGTCGGCAACAAGATTTTTTACGACAAGGAGAGCCAGATCGCCCAAAGCAGTGACAACGTAAGCCTCACGAGTGTGTACGCTCGCAAAGATTTCCGCTTAGGCGGACTTCATTTGGACAACAGGGTATTGTTGCAGTGGAGTACGGATCAAGAAGTTGCACCCGTTCCGCTTTTGAGCGCGTTCCTTTCGTATTATTACGAGTTCTGGGTCGTGCGCAACGTATTACGCCTTCAGATCGGTTTGGACGGACGCTATAACACGCGTTATTATGCGCCCAGTTACAACCCCGCGCTGTCGGCCTATTACAACCAACGGGACGTCGAAGTAGGCAATTACCCCTACATGGACGCCTTCGTCATGGGAAAGTGGAAGAGAATGCGGATATTTCTCAAATATCAGCATGTGAACAAGGGACTGTTCGGAAACGGAGAGTATTTCTCCGCGGCGGGTTACCCGCTCAATCCGGGCATGTTTAAAATCGGTATCTCATGGGGTTTCTATGATTAGCGTATTGTTCTGCGCGGTATGAACTGCCCGCAAAACAACATTTTATGTTAAAAAAGACAGTTTTAACTTTTGCGTTCTTAACAATCCTGACAACTTTTTACGGCTTTAACGCCCAGTTCAGCACACCCGTGACGGACGACATGCTGCTGAACGATGATGCGGCCGATTTCGGCTCTTCGCTGCTCGGTGAGGGCGACTATGTGATCTCGGCCTATGACAATGTCATTCGCAACATCAGCGAAAAAGAGGGCCACGACTGGCGCCTGATGAGCGCCATCGCCTACCATGAATCGCGGTTCACGCCCGACATCACCTCGCGCAGCGGGGCCCGCGGGCTGATGCAGATCATGCCCTCGGTGGCACGCCAGTTCGACGTCCCGACCGAGCAGGTCTCCAATCCCGAGACCAACATATGGTTGGCCAACAAGCTGATGTCGAAGATTATGAACACGCTCCGTTTCCCCGAGGGGACTCCCGAGAAGGATCGGATGAGCATTATCCTGGCCTCGTACAACAGCGGGATCGGCCATGTGAACGATGCGAGGCGCCTGGCACGGCTCAACGGCGAGGATCCCAATTCGTGGGAGGTCGTGGCCCGCTACCTGCAACTCAAGGCGCAGCCCGAGTATTACGAGAGCGAGGCGGTCAAGTGCGGACGTTTCACCGGCAGCCGGCAGACGCTGGCCTACGTGAACGACGTGATAGGACGCTATGACAAATACTGCCGGATTGCACGGAGATAATTTCCGGCAGGGATTGAAAAGTCTGAATCTACAGCAAAAAGGCTGAACCCAGGGGTTCAGCCTTTTCTCTTTATATCTTCTGAGTTGCCGGCGGACTTGTCCGGCGCCGGGTCAATAGATCCACTGGAAATCGTCGACGTACATTACATTCGTCGTGCAGCCCACCATGTAATCGCCGTAGGCACTCGTGGAGCAGGAGATGATGATGCTGTACTTGCCGGTGGGGCGTCCCGCAGCAGGGTCGTAGAAGTTGAGCGGCAGGGTGGCCTCTACCATTTGCTCGCCTTCGGTCGACTTGTCGACGAACAGCGACCCGTAGGCGATGAGTTTCCCTTCTGCGGTCTGGGTGGTTTCCGCCGGATCCCAGGTGCCCGTGGGGGCATCCCTCCCGGATGCGACCCGGTGGCGGCTGTTCCAGTCTACGATGGCCACGAAGATACGCGCCTTGTCCGGGTCGCCTTTGCCGACCGGGGCCCCGGGGTGTTTGCTGGCGTCGATCGTGCCCAATGTCGCATGGTATTTCACCTTCATGCCCGAAGGGCGCGCCGTCCAGTTGTAGGGCTGTCCGAATTCCACTACGCCCGTCATCAGGCCGTCCTTGTAGAAGATGCCGGACATCAGGTTGCCGGCTGCGATGTTGACGAGGGGAGGGGCTGCCGCGGCCAGCTTCGCGCAATAGCTGCCGTCCATTCCGGCGTAGGTGCCCTGTGTGCAGAGCGACTGGGCAAATGAGTTGTTACCGCTGGCCCAAAACTCCGCATTCGTATTTTCGCTCGTGAAGCACGACAAGCCCGGGTTTTCCATGTTCCCGTCGGGGATCGTGTCACCCGCGGGTGTCGTGTATTCGGCGGTTTCGGTCTGCTGCCCGCCGACGAGAAGCCGGAATTCATACGTTTGCCCGGCGTAGACGCCCTTGGTCGTGACGAGGCGTTTTACGGGGATGCCCGCATCGTTGGTGAGGCTTGTCCATTCGGGTGCGATCGTGCTCGTAAAGATGCCGCTTTCGTCCTGTGCGCCCTTCTGCGTCGTCTGCCAGTCGGCGGTACCCTTCAGCCGGTACTGGATTTCGGCGGTCGCATAATCTTCCGGCGTTACCATCGTGGTGACGACGGCCGTGTTGTTCCAAAGGTCGATGTCGCGGACGCCTATCTTCACGTTGGTGGGCTGGACATGGAGCATCCACCGCTCCGTGCGGCCGTGGCAGGTGACGTCGACCAGACGAACCGTTTCGAAGCCCGTGGCGGAAAGTTCCTCGGCCGTGGGCGAGTAGGCGGTGATGTCGGCAGGCCCCAGCTTGAGGCTGGTGACCGTGACGGCCTTCAGGTCGGTGCCTTCGGCGACATAGGCCGTGGCCGTACGCGCCTGCGTGTCGATCAGTGTCGATCCGATCTGCCCGGCGACGGTGAACGACCGGGCTATGGGCTGCTCGGCCACGATCGTCCACTCGTAGTCCTGGTAGAGCGAGAGCGTGACATAGAGCGGCGCCCGCAGGTCGAACTCCCCGCTCAGCGGCTGCGAAGTCCTGATCTGGCTGATGAATTTCTCTTTGTCGGTCATCATCGGGTTGGATGTGGCGACGTCGAATTCCGCCTTGTCGATGGTGACCTTGCGGATATCGGTCTTCTCGTCCAGCGTGAGCGTCACGGTACGGTTCACGAGGCTGATGCCGGCCACCGTGAACCCCTCGCCCTCGATGCTGCGGATGTTGAGCTCGATGGTGGGGTACGGTATGTCGTTCTCGATGCACGACGCTGCCAGCAGGAGCGCCGCCGCCGAAAAGAGTATGCGTAGGTATTTCATAGTTTACTGCTTTTTCTTGTCCCACAAATGTATCGTCATACCGAAGTTGATGGCCGCGATATTGAGCCGGAAACGCATGTTCGAAGCCTTGCGCGAACCGATCTTGTTGCCGTCGGCATCCTTCTGGGTGATGCTCGTATACTGTATGCCGCCCAGCCCGAACGAAATCGTCGCACAGACGTTGGGGAAGATGTATACGGCAGCTCCCGGGTTGAACGCCAGCTTTACCTGCGTTTTGTCGTTGTAGGTGCGGTTGGGTGCGCCTCCTTCGTTATGATCCGGGTCGTATGCGAAGCTCGAATGTCCCGTCGAGAGCGCCAGCTCGAACTCGGCGAAGAGCCCGAAGCGTCCTTTGGGGTCGAGCCCCGCATAAGAACGGTGGAAAATGCCGAATGAGTATTCGTCGCTCGAAAGATCGACGTAGGGGAGCTGCCCCGAGAGGTCGTTGCCCTCGCCCGCATCGAAATAGGTGTTGTCGAGCGTGCCGCCCATGTGGCTGTATCCGAAACGGATGCCGATACAGTTGTTATCGCGGTAGAAATAACCGACGAAGGGTTTTACCGTTGCGATCGTGGCATCCGCATCGATGTTGTCGAAGATGAGCATGAGGTCGGTGTCGTCGCTCGAAACCGTACCGTAGGAGGCCGTAAGACCCATCATCACTTCTCCCTTGTAGGCGAATTTGAGTTTGTTGATCTCGCGGTCGATGCGGCGGCGCGTGGGCAGGAAACGCTCCACCTGGGGGCGCTTGTGCTTTTCGGCCGGCATGGCTGCGGGCATCGTCGCCGGGGAGGCCGCCAGGGCACCGAGGGTACCCGCTGCGGCTGCGGTGTCCGTTTCTGCGGCGAGTCCCGAAGTTGTTTCCGCCGTGGCTTCGGTGCCCGTTCCGGGGGTGTCCGAAGTTTCCGGGGGCACGGTGTCCTCGTTGCCGGAGGGGGTTTCTTCGACTGCGGCCGTAGCGGCCCGCTGCACCGCGGGGAGGGCTTGTCCCGTCTCCGCTGCGGCGCCGAGCGTGATGAATACCGATAAAATGGAAAGTATGATTCGTTTCATGTGCGTGCCGTGTTTAGAGATAGAATGCCATGCCGAGCCCTATCGAGAAGATATTGACTTTGAAGTTCATCATGCTGGCGTCGCGCTTGCCGACCGTCACCTGGTTGTGTACCTGTTTGGTGTGGCTGTAACTGATGCCCATCACGCCGACGTTGACCTCGACGGCCATGTTGTTCGTGGCGAAGGCGATGATACCCGGCGAGATACCCAGCGAGAAGGTATAGCCCGTCTGGTAGGTGCCCTTCACCGGGGAGTCCTTGGCAAAGCGTGCCTGTGTGCCGCCGCCCGAGAGCTGCATCTCGTTGAAGAGCGCGAAACGCTTGTTGCGGCCCAGCGGGATGTACTGGCGCCAGATCATGGCCACCGAATAGCTCTGTTGCAGCGAATAGCAGTCGTTCAGCTCGAAGTTCAGGTCGGAATCCTCGCCGCCCAAGTTGAGGTCGGCCTTGTCCAGCTTGAGCAGCGAGCGCGAATAGATGAAACGGCCTCCGAGCGCCATGTTGTCGCGGAAGGCATAGGCGATCATCGGGCTGACCTTGAACGTGTAGCCCTTCGATTCGATGCCCTCGACGACCAGGAACCTGTACGTATCGTTCGAGTGGGTCGAGTAGGAGGCCGTTCCTCCGAAGATCCATTGCCCGCGCGGGACGAAGAGGTTGTGTTTTTCGGTAAGGCCGCGCTGGCGCCGCATTTCGTTGACGGTCTGAGGACGTTCCTCGTGCTGCATGCAGCTCGTGCTGTCGGCCTGCGGGGCGAGGGACGCCGCGGCGTTCGTCTGTTGTGCACGGCTCTCCGGCGCCGTGCCTGCCAGGAGCAGGAGTGCCAGGAGCGTACTGGTGGTTATCTTGCGCATTGTTGTGCGTTTACGTTTAATCGTTAATATACCCATTCGAAATCGTCGACGTACATCACGTTTTTCGAGCAACCGGTGAAATAATCGCCGTAAGCGTTGCAGGCACATGAGATCACGAGCGAATACTTCCCTTCGGCAGGGCGCGTCTCGTGGTCGTACCATACGATGTCTAATTCGGCGTCCTGCATATCCTCGCCATCCGTCGATTGCGTGATCCAGAGCGATCCGTATCCCAGGATTTTGCCTTCCGATACGTTGTCGATGCCTTTTTCCGGATCCCATGCACCTTTGGTGGTCGTCATGCCGGATACGACCTCATGCGGGGCGTTCCAGTCGACGATCGCGACGAAAATACGAGCCATGTCCGGATCGCCCTTTTTGATATAGGGACAAATATCGCCCGAGGTGCGTACTTTGTCGACCGTGCCGACGTGGGCATGGTATTTTACCTTCATTGCCGAAGGACGTGCCGTAAATGCGTATGTTTGTCCGAACTGGACGGTGCCTGTGAAACTTTTATAGGCGAATTCTCCTGTGAACAGGTTGCCTGCGGCCAATACCAGCATATTGGTGCTGGTTAGTTTTGCAGCCGGTGCAGACTTCCCGAATTTCACGTCGGTAGAGGTGCAGAGCGTTTTTGTCATGGTATTGTTGCCGCTGCTCCAGAACGATTCTCCCGCGGCGTTGGGAAAAGCGAAGCCTCCGGTCATGCTCCAGCCCGACATGTCGCCGTTGGGGATTGGCTGTACCTCTCCGGCCGTAAATGTTCCGGTAGTTTCCGTGCCGTTGATAATGGCTCTGAAGTCGTAGCTGTGTGTCGCGATGATTCCCGTGCCGGCGGCCTGCGTATATACGGTTTGCTCTTTTACGGTTTGCGGAACCCACTGGGGCGCATAGGTCGCCGTGATGAAATCGTCGCCCTGCGACGTCCCGGCCATCGGCTGCCATTCGCCGCCGCTGCTGCGCAGGCCGAATTGCACGGTGGTGCCGGGCGTGAACGAAACCACGCGCAGCGTGACCGTATTGGCCCACAGGTCGTAGTCGTCCGCCGTTACGGGAACCAGTCCCTCCAGGCGGTAGGTCGTTGCGACCTCCGAGGAACCGCCGTTGGCGTCCTCGATGCGGAACGTCACCTCCTGGTCGCCGGCCTGGCACGAAGCGAAGAACGCATCGGAGAGCGTCAGCCGGACGTTGTATTTGTCGACCGGTTCGAGGGTGATGCCCTCGGTCGTGCCGTTGAGCGCGTCGTAGCTCTTGTCGCCTACCGAAACCGTGAACCGGGTCAGTTCCGAGAAGGCCAGGATCCGGTATTTCTTCTCCCCGGAAACGTATTTCTGTATTTCGGCGATGTCGAACCCTTCGCTGATGACGGCCGGATCGGGGCTGAAGATGATTTCGTCGTCCTTGTCGTCGGTACCGGGGTCGACGCTGATCAGCACGCAGTCGATATAACCGGGCAGGTCGGGCGAATATTTGAACGTGAGGGTATACTTGCCGCCTGCTTTGACATTGGGGATGTAATCTTCCATTTCCACGTTCTTACCCTTGACATGCGTTCCGCGGAAGAGCCAGGCCAGCGACGTCATGTCTGCGGGCAGGGTGTAGTAACCCGTCCCCTCGGCCGTGAACCTGAGCGCCGGGACGCTGCCCGCTTCGGCGGCTTCCTCGTCGACCTTTTCCCCGCCGGCAATCCATACGGAATAGCCGGGGGCGAGGTTCTCGGCGATCGTATCGTCGAATTTCACCTCTACGACGGTGTTCACGATCTGGCAGACGACCGCAACGTTTGTGGTTTCGCCGGGTTTGACGGTGAACGTCTCCTCGCCCTTGTATAACCGTTTCGTGAAATCGGCGGGGGCTTCCTCTCCGGCTTCGACCGCTACGCGATAAGTGCCGGCCAACAGTTCCAACCGTTCGGGACAGGCCTCTTTCGAGGTGTATTTGCGCAGCAGGCCGCCCTCGTCGTTGTAGATGTAGACGGTCTGGTGCTGCAACGGGTCGTATTCGCCGGTGTCGGCTGTCTGCCGGGTCGAGACCGTCATCGCCATGACGCCCGTGCGATTGTCGCTGCCCGCGGCGGAGTCGTCTTTCGAGCAGGCCGCGCCGAGGAGCACCGCGAGCAGTACGGCAAAATATGAGATATATCGTTTCATTATCGGTCGGCTTTAGTGGACGATGAGTTTGACAGTCTTGTGCGTCAGTACATTATCGTTGTCCGTCACGTCGAGGACGAAATTATGCTCGCCCGGGATTTCCAGCAGTATCTCGACGAATTTGGTGATCGAGAAGGTCACCGACGTCCGGTTCTTTACCTGCTCGTTGATCGGGAACCCGAATTCGCCGTGCAGGACTTCGACCAGTTCGTCGGGGATGTCGCAGATGTCGAATTTCTCCGGCAGGTTGATCACCGGCAGCAGCGGCCTCAGCGTTTCGGAGTCGATCGTCACGAAGAACGACTTGATGCCTTTGTCGGCCTCGATGTCGATGTCGATCACCATGTCCTTCTGCACTTCGTATTGCTGGTCGATGTCGTAGCCGCGCCACGTGATCCGGGGGCCCGTCTGCCCCGAGCTTTTATCGACTACGAGCGTCAGTACGGCTTCGGACGAGACGCCTTTTGCATCGGTCATCGTGAAGGCGAAGGTGTGCGTACCGTCGAATTCATAGAGCGCCCTGATCTGCCCTGCGATGTTGAAACTCTTGGCCGTCTGTCCTTTGAGCTCGCTGCCTACGGGGTAGCCGAAGCCCTTGAGGATAATCCCTGCCGCCGAAGATGCGTCGAGGGCGCAGAGGTCGAATGTTTCGGGCAACTGGATGGCGGCCATCGACGCCAGGAACTGGCTGTTGGTGGAGCCGACGGTCACTTGCAGCGATTCGATGCCGTTGGGTGAGGAGAGGTCGAATGCGAACGGCTCGATGCAGTTCCCCTCCGCGTCGAACATGGCGTCGGTCAGCGTGAAGGGCTGCGTCATGTCGTGCCCGGGCCAGGTGAGTGCCGGGGCGTTGGGGTCTTCGAGGAGCTCTTCCCCGAGGTTTTCCGTACCGTCGACGACGAATTTGTTGTCCTGGAGGATGCTGTTGTCGACTTTGACCGAGAAGAGGATGTTGCCCTTGTCGGCGTAGCCGATTACGACCGAAACCTTGCGCCACTGCCCGGCCTTGACCCCGGTGATCTGCTTGCTGAATTTAGCGGGGACATCGGTGTCGGCGAAAGTGCCGTCGAATACGAAGTCCAGGGTGTTTTCCAGTGCCAGCGGTTTGAAATAGGCCGCCCGGGTTTCGGTTTTGAGGAAATCCAGGCTGGTGTCGCCCAGCGATACGGTGGCCTTGCTGGTGTCGGCCAGCATATCGGCCAGCTCGGACGAATATTCCACCGAGACCTTGATGTTCTGCAGGGTGCAGACCACCTCTTCGGGCGAGGTCGTCTGTGCCTTGGTGATCGTAAAGTCGCTCGTCGCCCCGTAGACGGGGTGTTCCCAGGCCGCGTCGGGCATCGTGTCTTCCGAGCGGACTTCCATGCGGTAGGCGCCCACCTTCAGTTCCATCGGCGTCTTGAGCTGCTCCTTCAGCTGGGCATAGGTCATTTCGAGTACCTGCGCGTTGTCGGCGTCGAGGATCTCCACGATAAAGCTGTCCACGTCGGGAGCCGTGGCGCGCGTCCCGGATGCGATGCGTGCGGCCTGCGTCTCGTCCGACGTGTCGTCGGGACGGATTTCGGTTTCGTCGTAGACGACTGTCATCGAGAGGTTGCCGATCGACAGATAGCCGGTCGTCCCGGCGGGCTCGGGGTTCGGATCCTCCTTGTACGGGGGCTCTTCGTTTACACACCCGGTCGCGAAGAGTGCCGCAACCGCTAACATCGTAAGAAATTTGGTAAATGTTTTCATATCTTTCCCTGTTTTTATTTCTTTTCGGTATCGTCGATGGCTCCCTCGTTGACCTCGCAGTCAAGCGTCCGGGTATCGGTGTAACTGTCGCCGAGTGTGATGGTCAGCGTGGCGCTGCCCGCGTTTTTGGCATCGTAGGTGATGATGTGGCAGGTGCGCGGCGTCGTGGCGTCGAGCGTCTGGGCGGAGAAAGTCACCTCGGGGCCTTCCCCCGTGCCCGTCGGGCTCTGGCGGCGTGCCGTGCCGGTCACCGTGAGCCGCGTGCCACCCTTGACGAACACTGGTTCGTCGGCAGGGTCGCTGCCGGGCGTGAAGGCGAATTCATTGCCCGAGGCCGTCGTCACGGTGAACCTGGCATCGTGGAAATAGGCGAGGAACTGCTCCGTGGCGCGGATTACCACCTGCGAATTGGCCACCGTGGCGGTCAGGTCTGCATTTACCGTGCGCCGGGGCAGCACTTCGATCTTTTGTTCGGCATAATAGTAAGGTTTGCCGGCTCCTTCCGCATCGGGGTCGCCGTGGGCGATCGCGACGGTGTAGCTGCCCATCCGGAAGACGGTTTCGCTCTGCTCGAACTCGGTGAGCGTATCCCATTTCTGCGTGCCCGTTTCGCCCGTTACCGTGAGCGAGAAAGCCCCGGCTGCGGGCGCTTCGGGCGTGCCTGAAGCCTCGGCCGAAGCCGTGTCGATCGACGTGTCGGCCGTGCAGCTAACGGACAGGGTGCCGTATCCCGTCGCTTCCGTGTCGTTTTCCGTGGAGCATCCGGCGGCCAGCAGGCCCGCCGATGCCAATAGATATATAAGTTGTTTTTTCATAGCAGTCCGGATCGTTCGGTAAAAGATGTTGTCGGGATTCTCGGTTGCCTCGTGCGCTGCCGGGAGTACGGCGGGATATGCCGTTGTGCCGCCGGTCGGATTACCGGTATATGAAATATCCCGAGGCGTTTGCATGGGTCGGGATGTCCGGAATTTTATGCGCATGGGTATGAGTTTTTTATTGGCAATGTGCAAAAATAGACATGCGGCGCGTATCTTGGAAATAAATTCAACGAATGCCTGGTTTTTCATCACGAACACCCTGTCGGGCAAACCTGTTCGAACCTTTTTTTTGACTTTTTCGGCACAGGATGCATCCGCCCGCGGGCTGTGTGCCGACCGTCCGTGTTGCACGACGGCCCGCCGCGGCAATACCCCGCGCAAGAAAAACCCTCCCTGCAATCGCAGGGAGGTCGGGGATAAAGGCCTCTGGCCTTCCGGATATTTCCGGTGGGTTAGTATACCCATTCGAAATCGTCGACGTACATCTCGTTGGAGGTGCATGCATCCATGTAATCTCCGTATGCGCTTGTTGAGCATGATATTACGATATTGTACGAGTTTTTCGGAGCTTGTTCTGTCTGTTGATAATAATTTATCGGAACTATGACTTCCACCATTTCATCACCTTGGGTGGATTCTTCGATGAATTTGGAAGCATAACCAATGATTGCTCCGTTGTTAGTCGATGTTTGTATCTCTGGATCCCATGTTCCGGATGGAGCGTTTTTTCCAGCATATACTTGTTGTTGAGCCGTCCAATCAACAATACATACCATTACTCTGGCTTTGTCCATATCACCCACCGCAATTTTTCCACTATGAAGATTATAGTCGATTGTCCCGATTTTTGCATGATATTTAAATTTAACTGCGCTGGGACGAGCTGTATATGTGTATGGTTTTCCGAAAGAAACATATCCGCCCATCGGACTCAATGAAATTCTAAAATCTCCCGTAAATAGGTTTCCAGGAGCAGGAACACTTGCTAAGCTATTGTAGGTTGCAGTCAGTTTTGCACAGTATGTTCCGCTTCGCCCTGATTTTGTCTCATCTCGAGTACATAAATTAGGTGCAAAGCTGTTATAACCGCTACCCCAAAAATTATAAGTATAACTTTTCGTCAAAGAGCCCGATTCGCTACCAGGGAATTGTTGGGTGTTTTTCCAAGATTCTAAACTGCCGTCGGTAATCGTATTACCTGCGTCGGTGGTAAATTGCCCTGTATATTCACTACCGTCGACAATTAGTTTATAATCATAAGTATTTCCTGCGAACACTCCTGTCCCTGTAGCAATGCGCTGGAATGGGAGAACTGTATTGTCAGTTGCATTTGGAGTAGCCCAATCGGGAGTTGTAAATGATGTCCAGTCTGGTTTTATTTCCGCTTTTGTATTGTTTTCGGTAATTTCGGCGGTCTGCCATGCAGTCTCTGTCGATTTTTTGTATTGTACGCTGACAGATGTCGCGTCGGTCGGAATATTTGAAAGCGTAAACGATGCTGTATTGGCCCAAAGGTCTGCATCCTCGTTATAGGTAATTGGGGATGAGGACGGCATATAAAATGCCAAATTTTGAGTCGTTTGCTGTCCGGCCAGATCGGTTACGACTACCTCGAAAATATGTTCGCTGCCAGGGGCGGCTAGTCCAGCGATCAAAGGTATGAGTTCAGTAATATTGAAGATTGTAGATTTCTGATACTGAATAGCAACGCCGCCGGTCATCCCAGGAAGCCCTAAATCAGTACTGAAAAGATCGAGTGCTGTAAGGCCCATTTCATTCAGTACACCGGACGTGATATTTACCATAAGCCCTGCGATACCTCCCGGGACGGTAATCTGGATATTGGCCTCATAATCGGTGCCGCATTTAGTAATGTCGTGCGGTTCGTTCATATCCTGATTCGGCCATACGAGCGACGGGGGCGCGATGGAGGCGAACTGCGGGGCGTCGACCGCTTTCTTATAGAGCGTTCCGGCTTCGAAGGCTTCGGTGCGGTCGACCGTGACCGTGGCCATCTGGTTGTCGGAGTCGATTACGTCGAGCGTCAGCGTGGGGTAGAGGTCGGCCGGGACGTTGAAGAAGGCTTCGACCTTGTCGGCGCTCGCCCTATCGGGCGTGTATTGCAGTGCGATGATGTTCGACTGGTCGGTTGTGCTGAGGCTGGCAACTGTCTCGGCACCCCCGTTTTCGAGGCCGAAATCGAGGCTCGAAGCCGAAAGCTTCTGGGTTTCCCCGCCGGCGGTCAGCAGCAGGTATTTCACCTTGTCGGCCGGCGTGGCGATGGAGAAATTGAGGATCGACGTGAGGCGGTGCAGCGTGAAGGTGACGTCTTTGCCGTCGGCCTTGCCCGCCTCGTCGTCAGCGGTGTATGCCCTGGGGGTGGCGACCAGCGCGTCGTAGGCGCTGTTGAAATCGTTGCCCGCCTGCGTGCGCAGGTTCCCGAACGGGAGGTTGGCCGTGGTGCCGGTGACCTTCGCGTGGGGGAAGAAGGCATAGTAATTGCCGCCGCCCGCTGCGAAATCGTTGAGCGAACCTTCGAATGCGGCCAAGGTGGCGTTGTAGTCGAATTTGGCAGCCGTGGCCGGTGCCGTGCCGCCGGTTTTGACAGGCAGGATGCCCAGGGCGTCGCCAGCTTCCCATTCGGCCGTGAAGGCACTTTCGCCGACATGGATGTTGGCGCGGGTGCCGTCGTTTTCGGCGACCTTGGCATAGACTTTAATAAGCGAACCGTTGCTGGTTTCCGGAGTGGCATTCGCCTCGTCGAACTTGTTGCAGCCGGCCAGCGATACGAGGGCGGCTGCACAGAAGAGCGGTTTAAGAATTTTTTTCATGGCGCTGCGGTGTTAGGCTTCGTCGGATTCGCTCATGAAGCTGTCGTCATAGGACATCGGACTAACAGGCCCGCTTGGATTTGATGTGGCAAACCCCTTTTCAGTCGTAATCTCGATTACTTCGATGGTAGGGACAGAGTACTTCCCCCCCCCTTGTTTGGCTAATTCAATTCCCATGATATGCAATAGTTTAAAGTTACGTAACAAAAGTAGATTCGCGTAGCCGTAAATGAAAATAAATTCAATGAACCGGAGGATTTTTCCAATGAATCAGCCGATTTGAGGGATGGCGGCCGGATTGAAATGATAAGATGAAAAACGTAAAAGTATGTACGGTGGACAAAAAAGGCCATCCGGGAAATCCGGATGGCCTTGTGACGAGGGTGCCCCTGTCTGTTATTTCACGTATTTGTCGAGCCAGCCGAAGAATTCGCGGTTCCAGACGAGCGAGTTCTGGGGCCTGAAGACCTGGTGCGCCTCGTTTTCGAATTCCACCAGCCGCGCCGGGATGCCGCGCACGCGGGCGGCCGTGAAGGCTTCGAGCGACTGCGTGTAGGGGATCCGGAAATCGTATTCACCCGTGAAGATCAGGATCGGCGTATCCCATTTGTCGACGAATTTGTGCGGCGAATTGGCGTAGGAGCGCTGTGCGACCTGGTTCGACCGATCCCAATAGGGGCCTCCGTAGTCGTTGTTGATGAAGAACAGTTCTTCGGTCTCACCGTACATCGACTCGAAGTTGAAGATGCCGCAGTGGGCGATGAACGCCTTGAAACGCTTTTCGTGGCAGCCGGCCAGGAAGAATACCGAGTAGCCGCCGTACGATGCCCCGACGCAGCCCATGCGGGTTTCGTCGGCCCACGGCTCCCCGGCCACGTCGTCGATGGCCGAGAGGTAGTCGCGGATGTTCTGCCCCGCGTAGTCGCCCGATATCTGGTCGAGCCACTCCTGCCCGAACGAGGGCAGGCCGCGGCGGTTGGGCGCCACGACGACGTAGCCCTGTGCGGCCATCAGCTGGAAATTCCAGCGGTAGCTCCAGAACTGCGACACGACGCTTTGCGGGCCGCCCTGGCAGTAAAGCAGGGTGGGGTACTTCTTGGCCGGGTCGAAATCGGGCGGCAGGATCACCCACGTCAGCATCTGCTTGCCGTCGGTGGTCTTCACCCAGCGTTTCTGCACCTCGCCCATCCTGATGTTGTCGTAAACCGGTTTGTTGATGGCCGAAAGCTGCGTCAGCGTGCCGTCGGCGGGGTCGACGCCGAAGAACTCGGTGGCCATCGAGATCGTGCACATTTCGGCGACGATCCTATCGCCGGCCATCGAGAAGGCGTTGATGTCGTGGTCGCCGCGGGTTACCACCTCGACCTCGCCTACCGAGGGTGAGATGCGGCAGAGCTGGTGCGTCGCCTCGATCGGTGCGATGAACCAGATCGTGTCGTTGTCCTCCCAGACGACGTTCATGGCGTTGTAGTCGAAATCTTCCGTCAGATCCTGCATGTCGCCCGTCCGGCAGTCGTAGAGGAACAGGCGTGCCTTGTCCGACTCGTTGCCTGCGCGGCGCTGTGAAAGGAAGGCGATTTTCGTGTCGTCGGGCGACCATACGGGGTATTTGTCGTAACCGGCCATGACGGCCTTGTCGCTTGCGACGGGCTCTCCGGTATTGACATTGACCGGCTTGCAGATGTTCTGCGTCACGCCGCTTTCGAGCACATAGACGAAGATGTCCGAGTCGGTCGAAACGGCGTATTCGGTGCCGGTGAGCGGCTTGCAGGTATAGGCCAGCATCGTTCCGGCGTTGTTCCAGGCGATTTCGGCCATGTCGAAATAGGGCGCCAGCGGGGCGTCCCACTGTGCATCGGGCATGATGTCCGTGCCTCCCGTCACGAGGCCCTTGCCCAGTTCGCCGATGAAGATATGGCGGTAGGAGCCTTCGTCCCAGTAGTCCCAGTGGCGGGCCATCAGGTCGTCGTAGATGCGGGCCTTCGACTTGTCCATGTCCTCGTATACGTCCGACGATTTGCGCCGCGCCGTCTGCACGGCCTGTACCCACCAGATGTGCTTTTCATCGGGGCTGACACCGAATCCTTCGATATTGGGGACACCTTCGCCGCTGCCGCTGCCCGTAATCTGGGTCGCGTCGCCGCCAGCGGCGTTCATCCGCCACACCTGCATCGAGCCGCTGCGATCCGACAGGAAATAGATTTTCCGCCCGTCGGCACTCCACTTGGGATCGGCGTTGTTCGACGCCGTGTCGGTAAGGCGCGTCACAGCGCCCGATGCCATATCCTGCACCCAGATGGTCGTCACGCCGCGGTTCTGGGCCATGTTGTAGTCGGTCTGCGCATAGAGGAGCGTCGTGCCGTCGGGCGAGAGCGACGAGGAGCCTGCACGGCTCATTTTCCACATCACCTCGGGGGTGAGCCTGCCTGCGGCGATTTCGTCGGCCGTCAGGGCATTGTCGATCGTAAGTGGTTGCGGGCGCCTGTCGTCGCATGCGCCCAGTCCCACAGCTGCAATAGCCATAAAAAGGAGTAATTTTTTCATTTTGGTCGGGGTTTCTTCTATATTATTCGTATTTTCGCGTTCAAATCGAGCCAGCATGGACTATACCGTATATTTTGCAGATAAAGCCGTGGTTTTCACTGCGAAGACCCCTGGCGAGGACTGGTATGCCGTGACGCCCGCACCGGACGGCGGCATATCACGAGCGAAGGTAACGAAAATTCTCGAATCGTACAACAAGGCGGCTGTCGTCACGCCCGATCCCGGGGCGGCGTTCGGGGCCTTTGCCGCGGAGTTCGCGCTTATAGAGGCGGCGGGCGGCGTGGTGGTCAACGATTGCGGCCAATGGCTGATGATCCGCCGCAACGGCCGCTGGGACTTGCCCAAGGGGCACCTCGAATGCGGCGAGCGGATCGAGGAGTGTGCGGCCCGCGAGATCGAGGAGGAGACGGGTGTCCGCGCCGGGGTGGTGCGACCCCTGTGCGATACGCTGCATGCCTATTATTTCCCCAAGACCGAACGCTGGGAGCTGAAACGCACCCACTGGTACGAGCTTCACACGGCATCCTGTGACCGGCTTGTGCCCCAGCTCGAAGAGGGGATCGAGCGGGCGGCGTGGTGTACGCCCGCGGAGGTCGCCCGCAACCTGCGGGATGCTTTCCCGACGATCCGCTGCGTGGCGGCGGCGATGGGAAAGTAGCGCGGCGGCGATCATAGGGTGGCGGTGACGCCGGGGTGTTCCGGCTGTCTTTTCTGGCCGGCGTAACCGGTGTGTTTCCCCGCCCTCCCCCGTGGCTTTCTCTTCGGAGCCTTCCCCTGACCTTCCCCAGATCTTTTCCCTGATACTTATCCGGCGATGCCCGGCGGAGCCCCATCCCGGTTCCCGTCAGGCGAACAGGTCGTTGAGCGATTCGCTCATGCTCGGATGGGTGTAGATCGAATTGCTCAGGTCGTGTGCCGTGACGCCGTGCTTCATGGCTGTGGCGACGGTGTTGATGACTTCGCCCGATTCGGCTCCGAAGAGCGTGCACCCCAGTATCTCGTCGGTCTTGGCGTCGATGACGGCTTTGAGCACACCCTCCGTCGAACCCAGTATCCGCGAACGCGGGAATGCCGCGACGGCGATCCTGTTGACGCGGATGTCGCGCCCGGCCTTGCGTGCCTCCTCTTCGTGCATGCCCACATGCGAGAGCGTCGGTTCGATGAAGACCGAATAGGGGACGAGGCCCCGGTTGGCCATGGTGCGGGCTCCGTCGCCCAGCAGCACGTCGCGTATGATCCGGAAGTCGTCCAGCGAAACATAGGTGAATTGCAGCCCGCCCGTCACGTCGCCTGCGGCGAAGACACGGGGAGCCGTCGTGCGCAGGTGTGCGTCGACCCTGACGGCACCCCGGTCGTCGGTTTCGATCCCGGCGGCCGCGAGGTTCAGCCCTGCGGTGGCGGGGCGGCGTCCCGTGGCGAGCAGCACGGCGTCCCCGTCGATTTCGTATTTTCCGCCTGTCTGTGTGTCGGCCACGGCGACCCTGACGCCCCCGGCGGTGTCGCTCACCGATTCGACCCGTGCGCCCATGCGGAATTCGATGCCCTTTTTTTCCAGCGCTTCCCGTACGGCGGCCGCAATGTCGCGGTCTTCGCGCGGGATCAGCTCCGCAAACCCTTCGAGCACGGTGACTTTCGATCCGAATGAGGCGTACATCGAGGCGAATTCCAGCCCGATGTATCCGCCGCCCACGATTACCAGGTGCTGCGGCAGCTCTTCGAGCTCCATGATCGAGGTGCTGGTATAGACCCGCCTGCTCTGCGCGATGCCTTCGATGGGCGGGATTACCGTCTCGGCGCCGGTGTTGATGACGATGTATTTGCCGCCGATCTGCTGTGTACCTTGGGTGGTTTTCACGGCGACGGCTTCCGGTGAGGCGAAACTGCCTTCGCCCGTGTAGACGTCGATGCGGGCGTTGTCGGCCAGTTTATGGTAATTCTTGTCCCGCAACAGGTCGACCAGCGCCGTTTTCGAAGCGACGGACTCCCTGTAATAGTCCCGCCGCTGCCCGAAGGTCAGCGTGTGCCCTGCGGCTGCGAGCCCGGCACTGTGGATCAGGGCTTTGGTCGGTATGCAGCCGATGTTGATACAGGTTCCCCCGTACATTTTGTCCGAGCGTTCGACCATCGCGACGCTCCAATCGTGTGCGGCCAGTTCGGCGGCGAGGGTCTTGCCCGCTTTGCCGAAGCCGATGATGACGGCATCATATTGTTTCATAACTTTCCCTGTTTTAAGTTTCCCGGTGGCATGTGGCCTTCCCCGGCTCATTGTTCCCGTAATGCAAATATCGGGGTTTTATGCCGTCGGGGAAATGGCCGCACTGCCGGATGTATTGGCAATTATTCCCGTTTGCGGGTTGCGGGGCGTTATTCGCCCGCAGGGGACTCGAACCGCAGCCGTGCGGTGTCCTTGTATTTGCGGGAAATTTCGATTTCTTGTCCGCCGACGTTGACCCGGAGGGGTGGTATTCGCCGACGTTGCTGGCCGGCGGTTTCAAAGTGTCTTTTATCTCGGTCATGTACGGAATGCTGATTTACGGGGCGTCGCTGGTTATCCGGATGCTCCAGAAACCGAAAATCTGAAGCGGGAGCGCCGGCCTCTAAGGGCCGGCGCTCCCGCTTGTCGTTTGGCTGTCATTCCGGTTTTTTCAGCAGCCGTTCCTGCACCGCATAGGCTTCGGCGATCAGTTCGGGCGGATAGTCGTACAGTTCCAGGATGCGGATTGCGTTGCGGGTCGTCAGCGGCCCCGTGTGCAGCTGGTAGTCGAAGACCAGCCGCCCGTCGACCACCTCTTCGCGGAAGTGGTGCAGTTCGTAGCCGTCGCTGTCGAGCAACTCCGCCAGCTCGATGTCGTGCGTCGATACCAGCACGATGTACGGGCCGCGGTTGAGGTGCGTGAGGACGGCTTTCCCGGCGGCGATACGTTCGGTGGTGTTCGTCCCTTTGAACAACTCGTCGAGGGCGAACAGGCAGGGGGCGGAATCCTGTGCCGCATCGAGGAAGCGTTTGACGGTCAGCACTTCCTGCAGGTAGTAGCTCGTGCCTTCGGCGATGTCGTCCGAAATGCGGATCGAGCTCAGCAGCCGCATGTACGGGGCCGTATAGGAGCCGGCGAAGCATATGTCGAGGGTCTCGGCCGTCAGGGCGTTGAGCACCAGCGTGCGGATGAAGGTCGTCTTGCCCGACATGTTGGAGCCGGTGAGCAGCAGCCCCGTGCCGTCGAGGACGAGCGTATTGGGCACGCAGCCGTCGATGAGCGGATGTACGACCTGCTCGGCCTTCAGGTATTTTCCGTCGACGAACTGCGGGCGGCAGGTCTGGGTTTCGCTGCGCAGGCGTGCGACGGAGATTGCGGCATCGGTCTCCCCGATGAAGCGGAACATGCCGTGGATCGCATCGCGCCGGGCCGTGATGCTGCCGATAAAGCGCTGGAAGAGGATCACCTCGATATTGAAGGCGACTTTGGCCAGCTCGATGAAAAGCCATGCGATGGCGGCCAGCTCGTTTGCCGAGTCGCCCTGCGTCCCGACCACGCGGCTGCGGCGTTCGACCTCGGCGACCTGCCGGATTTGTCCGGTGGCCTCCTCCGTGCCGGGCACCTCTTCGACAGCCAGTTCCCGGGCTGTGCGCAATGCCAGCGAAAGTTGTTTTACGGCCGAGCCGTAGAGCGAGACATTGAGCTTGTTGCTGTAATGGATATAGAGGTTCACGGCGAAGATAGCCATGAATAGCAGCAGCGACAGCGGGTAGAACGGGGCGGCGAGCAGCGTCGCCACGGCGAGCAGGGTGAGCGGGTATACCCAGGCGAAATAACGGACTTTGGCCGGTGTGTCGAAAATCAGGTTTTGCAGCCCGTAGGCATCCTCGTCGGTGAGCCGGGAGAGGGATTCGGTGCAGCTGGCCGCAAGTTCCCCGTTGCGGGAGAAACAGTCCGTGCTGCGGCCGAAAGCCTCGGCATCCTCCTGTCCCCGGAGCGTGCGTATGCGGGCATAAAGGCATTGCTGCCCAACTTTCGAGGTCGTGCGGTCGATGCGCTCGAATACGGCGTTGAGGTCGAGGTCGGTCGTGGTTTCGGCGTCGATCGTATGGCTGGCGTCCTCCGCCGGGCAGTTGTAGAAATAGCGGCTGATCAGGTCGAAGTCGCACGGCGGGCGCTCTCCGGCGGGAAGCGCCGAAGGCCGGAAAAGGGCTGATAGATAACTTGTCGGTTTCATAATCGCGTGCGTTTATTAGGTTTTCGTGTGCGCGTCGCGCCGACGAATTCTGCGTGATCCTTGCCTGAGCCTGCGGCACGGCGTCATACCGCCTTTGGCTGTGTGTTCCCAGGCGTGTGCCGCAAACATCTCTTCCCCACCCGGAATCATCGCCCCGGGGCATCGTGTCTGCGGAGCAGTGCCCGATTTGCAGGGGCTGTGCCGGACTTTGTTTGCCGTCCGTTCAGACCTGCGGGGCGGCGTTCATCGCCCGGGCGATCCCCTCGGCGATCTGATCCAGCGCCCCCTGCAGCTTGTTGCCGATCATCATCTTCATCATCATGTTCAGGTCGATGCGCAGCACCAGCCGCAGGCGGGTGTCTGCGGCGGAGACTTCCTGCAACTGGATCCAGAATGCGAAATCCATCGGTACGCCCCCGTCGTCGCCGACGACCTTGACGTATTTGCCCGGCTCGCGCTCCTCCATGCGGAGTTTCACGGTGAAGCCTTTGGCCTTGAACGAACAACTGTCCTCGGTAGCCTGCCACTCTTCGACCTTGTCGGCAAGGGCGGGCGTGAGGTTGTCGAAACGGCTGATGACCGCGTAAATCTGTTCAGCGGGACGTAAAACCTGTTGCTGTTTGGAGATATATTCTTGCATTGCGTGTGTAAAACTTGTATGAAATGTGTTTCAGAAATCGGATGCGGTTTCGGGCGCTGCCCAGAAACGTGTTTCGTCGGAGGTTTTGACCGCTGTGCGGCCGAGCCGGAACCCTTCGAAGTCAGGCGGGAGCAGCACCACGCAGCGGTGCCTGCCTCGGTTCGGCTCCTGGTCGAAGCCCGTGCTTTCCCAGCATTCGAACCAATAAAGGTTCTTGGCCCAGTAGGCGGCATAGTAACCGTCGTCCTTTTCATCCAGCAGGCGGTGTACCTCCGTCGGCTCGCCGCCGATGTACCGTGCGCGCATCTCCGCGAGCGAGAGCGGCGTACCTGCCGGATCGGTGATGAATGCCTGCATGTCCGAGTCGACCATCGCCCACTTCTGCAGCTCGGGCAGCCATGCGATGTTGACGACGTGGCAGTCCGTGTCGAGCGAGTCGGCCGGGAGGCACGTGACGAAGCGGTTGGTGATGCCCGATGCCAGCAGCAGTTCGTGCAGCATGATCGAATGCAGACGGCAGTTGAAGGCCGGTTCGACCGTGCGGCTATACTCCCACAGGGCAACGGCGTTGCACTTTTCGGGGTAGACCTGCTGGTTGGCGTGCGGGATGTTGCGGGCGACGAATTTTGCCAGCGCCAGGGTATTCTCCCACGTCGAGGCATCACGGCGCAGCAGCGTGTCGAGGCGGAAATGGTCGCGGATTTCGCGGGCGCGCACGCTGTCCTGCCGGTAGGCGAAGCGGAATTGTACGGTGTCGGCGGCATAGGGTGCGGCCGCGCGCAGCAATTCGGTGCGCTGTTCCGCCAGCAAGGCGTTGAGTGCACTGGCGACCTGCTCCCTGAATACGAAGCGGGCGAGCAGGAAGGCTGCCAGCAGCAGCGTAACGAGCGAAGCGAGGACGATCCCCGCGATTTTCAAGGTTTTTTTCATGGGAGTAAGGTGTTTCCTGCGGCAAAGATACAACATCGGATCGAGAAACGGAGCGGATTACGGCAGGAATGTTGCCGATTGGCTTTCCGGGCCGTGCCGGCGGGCCGCCGGGGCTGCCGGAGGAAACCTTCGGTGCGCCGGATGGGCAGGCCCCGGCCTTGAGCGGCTGCAAGGGCGGAGATTTCCCGGAAATATATTATCTTTGAAAAACGATGAAGTCGGTTGTGATGAAAGGGAAATTATTGTTGGGTATCGTGCTCCTGTTCCTGAACCTCCCGCGCTTGCAGGCGGATGCGGGGGCGGATGGCGGCGCATGCAGCGTGCGCCGGGAGCTGCCGGAGCTCCCGGAGCTCCGGCAGCCGGAGTGCAGGGATGCCGAGGCTGTCCGTTTGATTGAAATGTTCTATGCGGACTATGTTTTTGGCGGGGAGGACTATGCACCCGGAGTGGAGAAATACTGCACGGAAAAGTTGATAAGGTGGCTGAAGGACGACTATACACACGAGTACGACGGAGCCGGTTATGCCGTTTGGAATTTCCGAACCGGATGCCAGGACGGCCCGGGCGATGTATCGCAGGTCGTTTCGGTAACGGCTCTGGGAAACGGTCTCTATGCCGTGAAATTCATCGACATGGGGATAGAGGGGACGCGAACGGTTCGGGTCGTTTGCGAGGACGGGGGCCTGAAACTCGATTCGGTCGAATGACGGAAACGACCTGCCGGGCGGTTCGCCCCATTCGCCGTGCCTGCGGGGCGTGTTCCCGCGATGCGGCGGCCATAGGGTAGAAGGTTGTAGCCCGCGAGGTTGAAGCGTCGGCGCTACATTGAAGGAAGAGGACGGGGCGGATGCGAAGCCTGTACGGTAAGCGGGTGCCGGGATATTGCGGCCGGCATCGGCGGCGAACAGCGCGGGTTTATCGGAGGAGCGTCTCCCGGTAGCGGGCGATGTCCAGGTCGTCGGCGATCTTGCGGGCGAAGAGGTACGGAACTTCCGCCGCCGTGTCCCGTGCCTGCAGCAGCCGGGACAGGTCGTCGGTGCCGAATGTTTCCGGATGGGGCGCCCCTTCTCCGACCCATCGGGTGTAGACGAGGGGACGGCGCGTATTCGCACCGGCGAATTCGGAAATGCCCATCAGGGTCTGGAAAAAGATCTCGTCGCCGCAGTGCGAGTGTCTGAATGCGCGGATATAATCGGGGTGGGTGCGCAGATAATCGAACACAAAATCCCGGAAGCGGTCGGTGACGACGATCCAGTTGGAACCCTTTTCGAGCGGCGGCAATGTCCTGAAATAGGGGTTGTCCCCGGGGCGCAGCCGTTTGTAGAGCCTTTTGCGGAAATAGCCCGGCAGACGCCCGATCCAATCGTTCCTGTCGGGGTAGTGGCACCACTGCATCTTCTGCGTCAGCTCGGTGATGTGCAGTTCGGGCTGCATGTCCGCGAACTGCCGCGGGTAGCACGCTTCGAGGAAATCGTGTATCTGCCCGCAGGGGCGTAACGGCAGGGTGTCGCCCGAGAGAATGGCGATGTAGCGGTAGTCGCCGTTACAGGTGGCCCGGAGCAGTTTGAGCATGCAGTCGATCTGGCCGTACTCGCCCCAGTACACCTTGCTGCGCGGGTGGATGAAACGTGCCAGGGGACGCAGCGGCGCAAAATCCCCGATGTCGGATTTCGCATCGACATGGATGAAAATATCCGCTTCGGGGTGCTGCAACTGCCGGCACAACTCCTGCAGGACAGGGGTGTATTTATGGCATTCGATGCAGAATGCGATGCGGAAACCGTCTGCCATGGTCGTAGTGTCGCGGGGCGTTGGCCGGGCTTCAGTCGATTTCGAACGTGCGTGCCGTGTCGCTGTCGACGGTGATGCGCACCGTCATCACGTTCTCGGGCAGGAGCTGCTCGATCTTTTCGGGCCATTCGACCAGGCAGAGGTCGCCCGAGAAGAAATACTCTTCGTAACCGAAATCATAGGCTTCGCGGATGTCGTTGATCCGGTAGAAATCGAAATGATGGATACGGCGGTTGCCCTTGCCCTTGTACTGGTTCACGATGGCGAACGTAGGACTGGTTACGGTGTCCGTGGCGCCCAGTTGGGCTGCGATCTCGCGGATCAGCGTGGTTTTGCCCGCGCCCATTTCTCCGCGCAGTGCGACTACCGTGCGGCGGCCGAGCGCTTCGATGACCGCCTCGGCGACGTCCGGCAGTTCGTCCTGCGAGGTGATGTGGATCGTTTTCATATTACTGCTTGGGTTTTAAGACGATATAAGGCACGATCATTTCTTCCATCGAGATGCCGCCGTGCTGGAACGTGTTGCGGTAATAGCGGATGTGGCGGTTCGCATCGTTGTTGTAGACCAGGAAATCCGAATTGTAGGCGAAGATATAGCTCGACGTGAGGTTGCTCGACGGCAGCTGTACGTCCTCGGGTTTCAGTATCTCGTAGACGTCGCGCGAGTTGTAGGCCAGGTTGCGCCCCGTCTTGTAGCGCAGGTTGGCCGAGGTCTCGCGGTCGCCCGTCACCTTGACGGGGTTGTCCACGCGGATGGTGCCGTGGTCGGAGGTGATCACGACCGTGTGCCCCCGCTCCGAGAGGAGCTTGAGGATGGTGTAGAGGTCGGAGTGCTCGAACCACGAGCGCGTCAGCGACCGGAATGCCGCGTCGTCCTCGGTCAGCTCGCGGATGATGTCGGTCTCGGTACGGGCGTGCGAGAGGATGTCGAGGAAGTTGTAGATGATCACCGAGAAATCGGCGTCGTACACTTTTTGTATATTGTCGACCAGCCTGCGGCCCTGTTCGGGGCGCACGAGCTTGTCGAACGAGAATTTCCAGTTTTTCCCGTTCTGGGCCATCAGCCGTTTGAGGAACTCCTCCTCGTACTGGTTCTTGCCGCCTTCCTCGTTGTCGTTGAGCCATTTGTTGGGCATCAGCTTGTCGATGGCCAGCGGCATCAGGCCGGCGAAGACGGCGTTGCGAGCGTATTGCGTCGCCGTGGGGAGGATGGCGCAGTAGAAATCGTCGAGCGCTACGTCGTAGTAGCCCCGCAACAGCGAGGAGATCGACCGCCACTGGTCGTAGCGGAAGTTGTCGATCAGCAGCAGCGTGGTCTTCGGGTTCTCGTCCGCCACCGGGAAGATATTGGTGCGCATGAGCGTGTGTGACATCACGGGGGTGTCGTCCGAGCGCTTGTTGATCCAGTTGTAGTAGTTACGGCGTACGAACTTGCAGAATTCCTGGTTCGCCTCGGTCTTCTGGTAGGTGAGCACCTCCTTGATGCCCTGGTCGGTGGATTCCGAAAGCTCGACCTCCCAGTTGGTGAGCTTGCGGTAGAGCGAGCACCAGTCCGAAAAGGTCTCGGCCATCTGCAGCGACGAGGAGATACGCCCGAATTCCGACCGGTAGTCGGCCGTGGTCTGCTCGGTGACGAGCTGCTGCTGGTGCACGTTCTTCTTGATCGAGAGCAGCACCTGATTGGGGTTGACGGGTTTGATGAGGTAGTCGGCGATCTTCGAGCCGACGGCCTTGTCCATGATGTTCTCCTCCTCGCTCTTGGTCACCATGATGACGGGCGTCGTGGGGCGCACCTCCTTGATCTTGGGGAGGGTCTCGAGCCCCGTCATGCCGGGCATCATCTCGTCGAGGATTATCAGGTCGTAGGCGCCTTCGGCCGCCATGTCGATCGCGTCGTAGCCGTTGTTGCAGGTGTCGACTTCGTAGCCTTTCTGTTTGAGGAACAGGACGTGGGGCTTCAAGAGTTCGACCTCGTCGTCCACCCAGAGTATTTTGACCATACGGTTATCGGATTTTAGTTCGCAAAATTAGTTATTTTATTATCAAACGCAAAAACCGGGCGTTTATTGGGTCGGCGGGATATTATCCGCGGTTCCGGGGTGTAAATCGCCTCCGGGACGGTTTGCAGCGGCGTGCCGGAGAGCCCTTCCCCGGGAATCGGTGCTCGAACCCGGGCGGGGCGAGGATGCCGTCCCCTCCGCTGCCCGTGTGGAGGGCTGCATGCCGGATACCGGCGGGCGCGGGCGGGCAGCCGCACCGGCTTCCGGGAGGGGCTTGGCCGTGCCGGGACTCTTCGGGCGCAATGATGCCCGGAAAAGGCTCCTCCCGTTTCGGCGGGTTTGTGGCTAATGCATTGATTATGAGCGATTATTCCGTGCGGCTCGCTCCGGTGTGCCGTCCGGATATAATTGCCTGGCACATAATATTTTAATTTTCCGCCGAGTTTTGCCCGATATTTGTTATCCTCTTGTTCCAGTGGCTGGTAGGGGACTGCCGGAAAAATAATGAAAAAAAGTTGCGGTTTATTGGCTAAAATGTAAATAAAGCGTATATTTGCAGTCCGAATGTCTTCACACGAACTTAATAATTTAATACTATATAAACTATGACAAAGGCAGATATCGTAAGCGAAATCGCTAAGAGCACCGGCGTTGAGAAGGTGCAGGTTCAGGCAATCGTCGAAGCTTTCATGGATAGCATCAAGACCTCTCTGACCAACAAGAACAACGTGTATCTCCGCGGCTTCGGCAGTTTCATCGTGAAGAAACGTGCAAAGAAAGTCGCACGCAATATCTCGAAGAACACGACCATCACCATTCCGGAACATAACATCCCCGCTTTCAAGCCCGCCAAGAGCTTCGCTGCGAAGGTGAAATAATTCAATAAATAAAGAACCTCTAAAATTTAAGGACTATGCCAAACGGAAAGAAGCATAAGCGTCACAAGATGGCTACCCACAAGCGTAAAAAACGTCTGCGCAAGAACCGCCACAAGAAAAAGTAGGGTAGCACCTTAGTGCTAACGATAGATAAAGCTAAAGGAGCCCCGGGTTCTTTTAGCTTTACCTATTTTCTGCGGTTTTTTGCGGCCGGGGCCCGTATCCCCGGGGGGAATGCAGGTTCCCGGATCGCCGTTTGCGGACGTCGGGCCCTCTTGCAACGCAGGTTATGAGCCCCCCCCCGCAGGGGCATTGCGACGCAGTGCCGCCGAAATAAACCAGGGTATTTCCTTACCCGCCATGTTGCCGGCCGATGGCCCGGACAATATTTTCCTTTGGAGTTCGCCGCCACTTCAGACCAAAATGCGGCCTAACCGGTTTCAGTATTCCGCAACCCCGTTTCCGGGGTGCGACACACGATATAGATGAACAGAGAATTAATCGTTAACGTCAACCCGACAGAAATCTCCATTGCGCTGTGTGAGGACAAGGTGCTTGTCGAACTCAACAAGGAGCAGTGCCAGACGGGTTTTTCCGTAGGAGATATCTACCTTGGGAAAGTACGCAAGATAATGCCCGGGCTCAATGCAGCCTTCGTAAACATCGGGCACGAAAAGGACGCTTTTATCCACTACCTCGACCTGGGAAGCCAGTTTCCCTCGTTGCAGAAGCTGGTCGCTTCGCAGCAGCCCGGCAAGCGGGGAATGCGCGTCGAGGGCATGAAGCTCGAACCGCCCGTCGAAAAGACGGGCAAGATCGGCGACTATCTTCAGGTCGGGCAGAACATCATGGTGCAGATCGCCAAGGAGGCCATTTCGACCAAGGGGCCCCGCCTGACCTCCGACATTTCGCTGGCCGGCCGCAACGTCGTACTGGTGCCCTTTTCGTCCAAGGTGTTCCTTTCGCAGAAGATCCGCTCGGCGGACGAGAAGAAACGCCTGAAGCGCATCGCGGCTGCGGTGCTCCCCAAGAATTTCGGGGTCATCATCCGCACGGCGGCCATGGAGGCCAAGGACGAGGACATCGAGCACGACATCCAGTCGCAGATCGACCGCTGGCGCAAGACCTGCGCCGCGATCAAGAAGAGTACGCCGCCCGCGCAGCTGATGAGCGAGATGAACCGCGCCAATACGATCATCCGCGATTCGCTCAACGGCTCGTTTTCGCAGATCGCCGTCGACGACGAGGCGATGTACAACGACATCCGCAATTACATCCGCCTGATCGAGCCCGAGAAGGAGAAGATCGTCAAGCTTTACCGGGGCAACGTCCCTATCTTCGACAACTTCGACATCTCGAAGCAGATCAAGTCGCTCTTCGCCAAGTACGTCTCGCTGCGCCGCGGCGCCTACCTGATCATCGAACACACCGAGGCGATGAACGTCATCGATGTCAATTCGGGCAACCGCACCAAGGCCGAGGACAACCAGGAGCAGACCGCCATGGACGTCAACCTGGCGGCCGCGAAGGAGATCGCCCGCCAGCTGCGCCTGCGCGATTTGGGGGGCATTGTCATCATCGACTTCATCGACCTGCACAAGGCGCAGAACAAACAGGCGCTCTTCGACGAGATGGTCAAGCTGATGTCCACCGACAAGGCCAAGCATACGGTGCTGCCGCTCACCAAGTTCGGGCTGATGCAGATCACCCGCCAGCGGGTGCGTCCCGTGGCCGTGGAGGAGGTGTCGGACGTCTGCCCGACCTGCAACGGCACGGGCAAGATCGAGCCTACGGTATTGCTGGACAAAAAGATCGAGAACCAGATATCGTTCCTCACGCAAGACCGGGGACACAAGTATATCAAGCTGGTTGTCAGCCCCTATGTGGCTGCTTTCCTGCGGAAGGGCATCTGGTCGCTGCGCCGCCGCTGGGAGTGGAAATACAAACTCCGCCTGCGTGTCGTCGAAGACCAGAGCCTCGGCATCGTCGAGGTGCATTACCACGATGACAAGGATAACGACCTGATTAACAAGTGACGCTATGACTGCCAGCGAGCAGCTGGCGCAGTTCGCCGCCGGGTCGAAGGCCCTGCCGAAATTGTGCCGCGAATATAAGAAGGAGAGCGCAACCGTCCACCTGAAAGAGCTGGTCGGCGGTGCTCTTTCGTTTTATGCGGCGGCGGCAGTGGCGAAAACGGGGGGCGTGCATATCTTCGTGGCCGAAGACCGGGATGCCGCGGCCTACCTGCTGAACGATTTTTACAACCTGCTGGACGAGAAGCAGGTCTATTTCTTCCCCTCGTCCTACAAGCGTTCGGCGGCCTACGGCGCCGAGGATGCCCAGGGCGTGGTGCAGCGCACCGCGGCGATGAACGCCGTGCGGGGCTTCACGAAGGGATACCTGGTGGTCTGCACCTATCCTGAGGCGCTGGCCGAACGGGTCGTCGACGCCGCGACCTTGCAGCGCGACACGATTGCCGTGAAGCTCGGCGACAAGATTTCGATCGCCGTGCTGGAAGACGCCCTTGCGGATGCGAACTTCACGCGCGTCGATTTCGTCTACGAACCGGGGCAGTACTCCGTGCGCGGTGGTATCGTCGATGTTTTTTCCTATTCGGAAAGCAAGCCTTACCGGATCGACTTTTTCGGCGACGAGGTCGACTCGATCCGCCGTTTCAATATTTCGAGCCAGCTCTCGGCCGACAAGCTCGACCGGGTGGAAATCGTCCCCAACCTCAATGCCGGCGAGGCACCCCGGGTGTCGTTCGTGCAGTTCGCAGGTTCTGGGGCAACCTGCTGGTTCTACGATGTCGACTATGTGCTGCGCCGCGTCAACGACCTGCGCCGCAAGGTGCTCGCGGACATGGAGGAGCCCGGGCGGATAGACGGCCTGCTGACCAGCCGCAACGTGCTGCTGCGCGACATGGCCGGCAACAGCGTGGTGGCGCTGCGCGACAACCTGCCGGAACGCCCCGCCACGGTGGCCGTGGTGTTCGACACGGCCCCGCAGCCCAAGTTCAACAAGAATTTCGAGATGCTGGCCGACGACATGATCCGCAATTCGCTGCGGGGCTATGCGACCTACATCCTCTCGGAGAACAAGGTGCAGGTCGAACGCCTCGAAAACATCTTCCACCAGATAGGGCGCGGGCAGGCCGCCGTGCGGTCGCTCTCCGTTACGCTGCACGAGGGGTTCGTGGACAACGACCTGAAACTGTGCCTCTATACCGACCACCAGATTTTCGACCGTTACCAGCGTTACCGCATCAACGGCGAGATCCGGCGCGACGAGCAGATGACCGTCGCCGAGCTGAACCAGCTCCGCCCGGGCGACTATGTGGTGCATATCGACCACGGCGTGGGGCGTTTCGACGGGCTGGTGAAGATCAACGAGAACGGCAAGGTGCACGAGGCTATCAAGCTGGTATACAAGGATGGCGACGTGTTGTTCGTAAACGTCCATTCGCTCCACCGCATTTCGCGTTACAAGTCCGGCGACGGCGAGCCGCCGAAGGTCTATAAACTCGGCAACGGGGCATGGCAGAAACTCAAGAACGCCGCCAAGAAGGCCGTCAAGGATATCTCGCGCGAGCTGATCGCCCTCTATGCCAAGCGCAAGGCCAGCAAAGGGTTCGCATTCACACCCGACAGTTACCTGCAGCACGAGCTGGAGGCGTCGTTCCAGTGGGAGGACACCCCCGACCAGCAGACGACCGTCGCGGCCGTCAAGAAGGACATGGAGTCCGACCAGCCGATGGACAGGCTGGTCTGCGGCGACGTGGGCTTCGGCAAAACCGAGGTGGCGATCCGCGCGGCATTCAAGGCCGCCGTGGACGGCAAGCAGGTGGCGGTGCTGGTGCCGACGACGATCCTCGCCCTGCAACACTACCGCTCCTTTTCGGAGCGCCTGCGCGATTTCCCCGTGCGGGTCGAGTATCTCAACCGCACCAAGACCGCCAAGGAGGCGGGGCAGATACGTGCCGACCTCGAATCGGGGCGTATCGACATCCTGATCGGCACCCATAAAATACTGGGCAAGCAGATCAAATTCCGTGACCTGGGGCTGCTGATCATCGACGAGGAACAGAAGTTCGGCGTCGCGGCCAAGGAGAAACTCACGCAGATGGCCGTCAACGTCGATACGCTGACCCTGACGGCGACGCCGATCCCGCGCACGCTGCAATTTTCGCTCATGGGCTCGCGCGACCTGTCGGTCATCTCGACCCCGCCGCCTAACCGCCAGCCGATCGTCACCGAGTCGCATGTCTTCTCCGTGGAGATCATCCGCGATGCCGTCGAGGCCGAGCTCGCACGCGGCGGCCAGGTTTATTTCGTCCATAACCGCGTCGAAGACCTGATGTCCATCCAAGGGCTTATCACGCGTGTATGCCCCAAGGCCCGCGTGGCCGTCGGACACGGCAAGATGCCGGCCGAGAAGCTCGAGAAGCTGATCATGGATTTTATCTACGGGGAGTTCGACGTGCTCGTTTCGACCACGATCATCGAGAACGGCATCGACATCCCCAATGCCAATACGATCATCGTCGACAATGCCCAGAATTTCGGCCTGAGCGACCTGCATCAGTTGCGCGGGCGCGTGGGGCGCAGCAACCAGAAAGCCTACTGCTACCTGTTCTCGCCGCCCGAGGAGATGCTGTCGTCCGATGCGCGGCGCCGCCTGCGGGCGATCGAGGAGTTCTCCGACCTGGGGTCGGGGTTCAACATTGCGATGCAGGATCTCGACATCCGCGGCGCGGGCAACCTGCTGGGTGCCGAGCAGAGCGGGTTTATCGCCGACATTGGTTTCGAGACCTACCAGAAAATCATGAATGAGGCGATCGCCGAGCTGCGGGCCGAAGGCTTGCAGGTGGCGGGTCTGGGAGCCGCCGAGCAGGATGTCGTGGAACAGATGCATTACGTGGATGACGCGCACATCGAAATAGAGGTCGAGGCCGGGTTGCCCGATGCCTACGTGGCGCAGCAGGCCGAACGCCTGAAGCTCTACCGCGAGCTCGACTCGACCAAGGACGAAGCCGCGTTGCAGGCCTTCGAGAGCCGTCTGGCAGACCGTTTCGGCCCCCTGCCGCGCGAAGCGCAGGAACTGCTCAACGTCGTGCGCCTGCGCTGGGAGGCGATTCGCCTCGGCATCGAGCGGGTGAAGGTCAAGAACGGGCTGATGATCCTCCACTTCGTCGGCGAGCAGAACTCGCCCTATTACAAAAGCGATACCTTTATGGAGTTGCTTCGCAAGGTGACGCAAAATCCCGCCAGATTTGTGCTCAAACAGCACAATAATCGTCTGGCGATGACCGTTAGGAATGTCAAAGACATTGAGGACGGGTATAAAACACTGCAACAGCTTTGAATTTAGTCGTAGATATCGGGAACACCCTGGTAAAACTCGCGGTTTTCGACAGGGGAGAACTTGTCGCGCAGCGTTGCACGGAGCGGTTGCACCCGTCGATGCTCGAAGAACTGCTCTCCGAATGGCCCGTGCGGCGCGCCGTGGTGGCGTCGACGCGCGGCGAGGTCGATGACGTGGCGGCGATGCTCCGCGGGCGGGTGGATTATCTGCTGGAGTTCACCTCCCAGACCCCCGTGCCCATCGGCAACGCATACCTTACGCCCGAGACGCTGGGGCGCGACAGACTGGCCGCAGCCGTCGGCGCGACAGTGCTCTATCCGGGTGAGAACGTGCTGATCGTCGATTTCGGTACGGCGGTGACCATCGACCTGGTGACGGCTGACAATACGTTCCGGGGCGGCTGCATCTCCCCGGGGGTGAAGACGCGTTTCAGGGCGCTGCACGATTACACGGCCAAGCTGCCGCTGTGTGCCGCGACCGAGGATGAAGGACTCTCGGGGCTCACGACCGAAGAGGCCATCGAGTTGGGCGTGATGAACGGGATCGCCTTCGAAATAGAAGGTTACGTCACCCGCATGCGGGAGAAAATCGACGGCTTGCGCGTAATTTTTACCGGTGGGGATGCAAAATTCTTTGTTAAACGAATTAAAAATACGATATTTGCAAATTGTAATCTGGTCTTTTGCGGATTGAATAGAATTTTAGAGCACAATGCAAGTGAAGAACACCTTGATTAAACTGGTTGTCGCGGCAGCCGTGATGCTTCCTTATGCCGTATCGGCCCAGACAAGCAGTATTAACGCATTCTCTCCCTATACGATGTACGGCATCGGCGAGATCAATACGCCCGGTACGACGCAGATGCGCTCGATGGGCGGCGTCGGGGTGGCCATGGGCACTCCGGGCAAAATCAATCTGCTCAACCCTGCAGCGTACAGCACCATCCCGCAAAAGAGTTTCCTCTTCAGTTTCGGCCTCGAGGGACAGAATTACTACAATTCGCAGAAGGTGGACAATGTGTCCAAAAACACGGCCTATAATACGTTCAATTTCCACGATATCGCGTTCCAGATGCCGGTCGCCAAGAAACTCGGCCTTGGGTTCAGCCTCACGCCGTACAGTTCGGTGGGCTACCGTACCAAGTATACGCAGGATTTCGACCCGAACGATCCGGTTTGGGGCAATGTGGGACGCGTGCAGTACGTCTATCAGGGCGAAGGCGACGTGACGGAGGTCAAGGTCGGCCTGGGCTGGGAGATTTTCAAGAATTTCTCGTTGGGTGTCGCGGCGCAGTATTACTGGGGCGACATCGACCGCAGCTTCGTGATGACCCCGACGCCGATCACGGGCGACGGAACCTTCTCGTCGACGGTCGGCAGCGACAATTACAGCATTTCGAGCATCAAAGGACAGGTCGGTGTCCTCTGGAAGGCTATCATGAACCAGAAACGCATGCTGACGTTCGGTGCTACGTACGATTTCGGCGGCAACCTGAATCCCGATGTGACCTCGCGCATTTATATCGGCGACCTGTACAACTCCACCGTGAAGGGCGATACGACCCACCTGGCGCTTGCTTTGCCGCGTCAGCTTTCGGTGGGGGCTTATTATATGACCTCGAAATGGACGCTTGGGCTTGACTACGTCTATCAGAACTGGACCGGCGGCAATAAGGCGACCGAAATGACCGGGGTCAGCGGCCCGGACAAATCTGCATACGAAGTGGCCTATACCAATACGAGCATGGTGAAAGTGGGCGTGGAGTATACGCCGAACTATTACGACGTGCGCAGGTTCATGAAACGCTGGGCCTACCGGGCGGGTTTCCGTTACGGAACCTACAACCAGACCTACGACGGCAATAAAATCGGAGAATACGCCGTTACGTTGGGTGTAGGGGTGCCTGTGAAGTTCCTCGGCAGTTCGACCATCGACGTGGGCGTGGAATACGGACGTCGCGGCTATAACCTTTCCGAGCGCCTGGGACTGGTGCGGCAGCAGTATTTCAAATTCTCGGTCGGATTCTCGCTCTTTGCGGGTGCCGAGAACGGGGAATACTGGTTCCGCAGGCCGAAATACGATTAGTTTTTGGGCCGGAAAATTGCACGTCCGAGGAATTAGTAGTAACTTGCGACCCCGACACGGAGGTAGTTTAACTGACGAAAACAATTATAAGTATAAGAAATACAAAAATTAATCTCTGACCGATGAAAAACGTAAAATTTCTGCTTTCTGCCGCTTTGGTATTTTTGGCTTCGGCGGCTTTGGCTCAGGATTTCAGTGGCCCGCAATATGCGAAATGGGGCGCTACTCCCGAAGAGCGTGAACAGAACATCCTTAACAGTAATTTCCTGAAAGAATCGTGCGACAACCGTGACTACGATGCCGCAGCACACTACCTCAAGGGGCTTATCGACAAGATACCCGATGCAGCGGAGTCGATCTACCAGCGCGGTGCCGTCGTGTATAAGAACAAGATCAACCGTGCCAAGAGCGTGGCGGAGAAGAACATGTTCATCGACTCGCTGATGCTGATGTACGATATGCGTGCCCAGTATTTCGGCGATAACGTCAAGCCCGGCAAGACGGCCTTTATCCTCGACCAGAAGGCGCGCGAGTTCCTGCGCTACAAACCCAACGACCGCAAGGGCATCCGCGAGGCATTCCGCGCGGCAATCGCGCAGGGCGGCGACAGCACCGACCCCGAGACCGTGGTGGCCTATTTCTCGAACCTCTGCGAGGATTATAAGAATACCGACGAGGTGATGCCCGATGAGATCATCGCCGAGTACGACCGCCTGACCCCGTTCTTCGAGAAGAACCCCGAGGCCGGCGATTACAAGTCGCAGTTCGACGCGGCTTTCGGCCTGAGCGGCGCGGCCAGCTGCGAGAACCTCGAAAATCTGTTCCGCGGCAAGCTGGAGGCTGCTCCCGACGATGAGGCGTTGCTGGCGCAGGCCGTAGCCCTGATGTCGCGTGCCAAGTGCGACGGCGATTTCTATTTCTCGATTGCCGAGAAATACTATACGGTGAAACCTTCGTCCGAAACTGCGATGTTCCTTGCGCAGGCCTTCCAGAGCAAGGGCGACTATACGAAGGCCATGAAATACCTCAATGAAGCGCTTGCCGTCGAGACGGATCCCGCTGAGCGTCAGCTGCTGCTGGTGCGCATGGCGCTGGTAGGTTTGGTTTCCAACGACATCCAGGGCGCCGCATCGGCTGCCCGTCAGGCCCGCGATCTGAACCCCGAGGACGGTGTGCCGTATTTCGTACTGGCTCAGTGCTACGGTATTTCGGCAGCTCATTGTGAAGGTTTCGCCGGGCCGGCTACCTTCTGGGCAGCTTACGACACGATGGCCAAGGCCGTCGAGCTGCTGCCGAACGATTCGGAATACCGCGAACCTGCCAAAACCTCGATGAACGCATTCCGCAGCCGTTTCCCGACTTCGGAGGAGTGCTTCTTCAACGAGTTGCAGGAAGGCGCACGCTATACCGTCAACTGCGGTACGGCTGCCGGTGTGTCGACTACTGTGCGTCCCCGCTAATTGATGGACAGATTTATCGCAAGATACGTGATGGTAGCACTCTCCGTTGTGGGGAGTGCTATCTTGCTATTCTCTTGCGAGCGTGAAGAAGAACCCGAATCGGAGTCCCGGATAGAGATGATGATGACCGAATACAGCGAAAACCTGTCGGTTGTCATGTCGCAGAACGGCCGCCGTTCGTATCATTTCAAAACCCCGCTGCTCGAAGGTTATTCGCTGGCGCGCGAGCCTTACCGCGAGTTCCCCAAGGGGGTGAAGATGACGACCTATAAGAACGATTCGCTCTCGTCGGTCGATGCCGTGCTGACGGCCAACTATGCGATCCATTACGAGACCCGCGACCTGTGGGAGGCGCGGGGAAATGTCGTGGTAGAGAAATCGGACGGCAAGAAACTCTATACGCAACAGTTGTTCTGGAACGCGCGTACCAAGAAAATCTATTCGAACGTCGATTCGAAAATCGTGCAGAACGATGGCCGCGACGTGTTCATCGGCGAAGGTTTCGAGTCGGACGAGGAGTTCAAGGACTGGCGCTTCCGCCGTATGAAAGGGCGCATGGAGGTCGAGGTCAAACCTAACGAATCGGACTCTACGGCGGTGGCCGAACCTGCCGGCCGGACTTCGGATTCGCCCCGCCCTGCGACAGACCCGCCTGCCGCTCCGGTTGCGGCGCGGCCCGCGGCACCGCTTTCCGAGGAGCCGCCTTTGGCTGCACCAGCTGTCCGCCCTGCCGGACAGGATGAGCTTCGCCCGGCCGAACCGGTCGGTGAAATCCAGCCCCTCCGGCGTGCCGTACATGCGGACGAAGCGGGGGAGTAACCCAAAATAAACAGGACGATGCTTACTTCGGTCATACTGATTATCTTAATGCTGTTGTTGTCGGCATTTTTTTCGGGCATGGAGATCGCTTTTACGAGCAAGAACCGCCTGAAGCTGGAGATCGACCGCAAACAGAGCCGCATGTTCGACCATATCGCGGAGATTTTTTCCCGCCACCCCGGGCAGTATATCACCACGATACTGGTGGGCAACAACATTGCCCTGGTCATCTATTCGCTTTACATGTCGTTGCTGCTGCGCGGCATCTTCTATGCGCTGGGGTGGGAAAGCATCGCCCGCAACGGTTCGGTCGCCATCGAAACGGCCGTGTCGACCGTCATCATCATCTTTGCTGCGGAGTTCCTTCCCAAGTCGATCTTCCGCAACAACCCCAACTTCTATTACCGTGCCCTGGCGCCGGTGATCTATTTCTTCTACCTGCTGCTCTATCCGATCGCCCGTCTCACGACGCTCATCTCGCATGGCATCCTGCGCCTGGCGGGGCGCCGTGTCGAGGAACGGGCCGTGTCGCACAGCTTCGGCCGCGACGACCTCGCGGCACTGCTCGATACCAATACGTCGGAACCGCGCCCCGAGCCGGACAACGAGTTCAAACTTTTTCAGAATGCGTTGGATTTCGCCGACCTGCGGGTTCGCGACTGCATGGTGCCGCGTGTGGATGTCGAGGCGGTGGATATCGACGACACGTCGATCGGGCAGCTCACGGCGCGGTTCGTCGATTCGAAATATTCGCGTATTTTCGTCTGGCGCAAGAGTATCGACAACATCGTCGGTTATGTCAATTCGAAGAGTCTGTTCACGCGCCCGGCCAATATCGCCGACGTGATGATGCAGGTCAATTTCGTGCCCGAGACCATGCCGCTGCAGCTGATGTTGCAGAATTTCATCAAGCACCGCAGCAACATCGCCGTGGTGATCGACGAGTTCGGCGGGACGGCAGGCGTCATTTCGCTCGAGGACGTGCTCGAACAGATTTTCGGCGAGATAGAGGACGAACACGACATACCCGACCTTACCGAAAAGCAGGTCGGCCAGGACGAGTATGTCCTCTCCTGCCGGCTGGAGGTGAAATACCTCAATGAAAAATACGGGCTGGGGATCGAAGAAAGCAAGGAATACGATACGCTGGCGGGCTTCATCATCTTCAATTACGACGGGATCCCGACCGCAGGGGAAACGGTTTTCATCGGCGGCCTGCAGTTGCGCATACTGCGTACGACGCGTTCGCGTATCGAGCTGGCGAGGGTCAAGAAATTGTAGGAATTTTTATATAATAAAGGCCTTTTCCGAATAAATTTTACTACCTTTGACTGCTAATTCGAAACAAACGAATAATTAACGATTTATATGGCAAGTTTAAACACTCTTCGCACCAAGTTCGGCATCGTGCTGTCGATTGTCATCGCAGGCGCCCTCTTGGCTTTCATTCTCTCCCTGAAGACCGAAATGGGCTTCTCGGGTAACGACCCCCGGGTCGGTGTCATCAACGGTAAAAAAATCAACTATTCGGAGTACTACAACCAGTACGAGCAGATCAAGGCGCAGAGCGGCGCCCAGGAGAGCGACGAACAGCAGTCCGCCATGCTCGCCAATGCTGCATGGCAGGCCCTGATCGGCAAGTATGTGCTGGAACCCGGTTTCGACAAGATGGGGCTGCGCGTTACGGAGCCCGAGCGTTTGTCGATGGTCAGCGGCCAGCATCCGTCGCAGGCGTTCTACAACGCCTTCGCCGATTCCCGCACGGGTGAGTACAACGTGGCTGCCGTCGGACAGTTCCTCGCGCAGGCCGAAACGAATGCGCAGGCACAGCAGGCGTGGGCGCAGCTCAACGAGCAGGCCCGCATGGAGCGTGAGATCGCCAAGTACCTCGGCCTGATCAAGGGCGGCGTGTATGTCAATGCACTCGAAGTTGCGAACGGAGTGAATGCGGCCAACAATACCTATTCCGGGAAATGGGCCGGCAAGAAATATTCGGCGGTTCCCGATTCGCTGATCCAGGTGAAGTCCGGCGACATCAAGGCATACTACAACAGCCATAAGGATATGTTCAAGCAGACTCCCTCGCGTACGCTGTCGTATGTCGTGTTCGAGGTTACCCCCACGGACGACGATATGCTCGCTCTCGAAAAGAGCGTTGCCGAGGTGGGCGCACAGTTCGCCGCTACGGAGGAGCTGAAGTCGTTCGTACGTGCCAACCGCAACGGCAAGATCGCCGATACCTATGTTTCGGCGGCTCAGCTTTCGGAGGACGAGGCCAAGGCACTGCTGGCGGGTGAGACTTACGGCCCCGTGCTGAAGAACAACCAGTGGACGATGGCCCGTGTGCTGGATTCGAAAATGGTGCCCGATACGCTGGGAATCCGCCATATCGTGCTGCCCTATACGCAGGAGGCGCTGGCCGACAGCCTGCTGACGGTAATCAAGGGCGGTGCCGATTTCGCACAGCTCGCCTCGCAGTATTCGGTATACGAAGCTACGGCAGCCAACGGCGGCGAAGTGGGTGTGGTGCCCTTCTCGGCTTTCACGGGCGAATTCGTTGCCGCGCTGGCCAATGCCAAGCGGGGGGACGTGGTGAAGGTCGCTTCGGGCGATGCCATCCAGCTGATGCAGGTGTACCGTGCCGACAAACCTTCGAAGCACATGCAGGTGGCGACGATCACCTATCCCGTCGAGGCTTCGGCTGCGACGCGCCGCAATGCCCACAACCTGGCCGGCACTTTCTCGGTGAATGCCAAGGGCTCGGTCGAGGCGTTCAACAACGCCGCTTCGGAAGCGGCCGTTACTCCTCGTGTCGCCTCGCTGGCGCAGGGCGAGCGTACGATCCGCGGCCTGGAGGATTCGCGTGAGGTTGCCCGCTGGGCTTACGGTGCCGAGACGGGCGATCTTTCGGAAATCTTCACCGTCGGAAACGACTATGTGGTCGCTACGCTGACCGAGATCGATGACAACGAGTATACCCCGATCGACAAGGTGGCTGCGCAGGTTCGCGCCCAGGTTCTCCGGGACAAGAAATACGATTATATCACCAAGCAGATCGCCGGTACGACGCTCGACGAGCAGGCTGCCAGCCTCGGTTCCGAGGTCGCCGATTTCGACGGCGTGACTTTCGGTGCCTTCTACGTGAACGGCCCGGGTGTCGAGCCCCGTCTGGTAGGCGCCATCGCTTCGACGACCGAGAAAGGCGTCCTGTCGGCTCCGGTGAAGGGCATGTCGGGGGTTTATGTCTTCCAGGTGGATGACATCCAGACTTCGGACAAGCAGACTGCCGAGGGCGAGAGGGTGCGTGCGCAGGCCATGGCCGAGAGCATGGCGCAGCAATTCTCGGTGCAGGCCATCCAGCAGATGGCCAACATCCAGGATCTGCGCGGCGAATATTTCTAAGCCTCGGATAAAAAATACGATATAGTTTTGAACGCCGGAATATTCCGGCGTTCTTTTTGTTATTTTTGCGTATATTTAGAAGTCGTATCAAAACATATCGCATACAATTATGAATAATTTTGTTTATCACAATCCGACGAAACTGGTTTTCGGCAAAGGGCAGATCGCTCAGCTCGCAAAGCTGATTCCTGCCGGCAAGAAGATCATGATTACCTTCGGCGGTGGCAGCGTGCGCCGCAACGGCATTTACGACCAGGTCGTCAAGGCCCTCGAAGGCCGTGACTGGGTCGAATTCTGGGGCATCGAGCCCAACCCGTCGGTCGAGACCGTCCGCGAGGCCATCGCATTGGGGCGTGAGCACGGCTCGGAGTTCCTGCTTGCCGTGGGCGGCGGGTCGGTCATCGACGGTACGAAGCTGATCGCTGCGGGGCTGCTTTATGACGGCGACCCGTGGGAGATCGTCCTGAAAGGGCAGGCGGATAAAACCGTTCCCCTCGGGACGGTGCTCACGATGTCGGCGACGGGATCGGAAATGAACAACGGCTCGGTGATCTCGTGCCAGGAAACGAAGGAGAAATTCCCGTTCAACGGCGACTATCCGCTCTTTTCGATCCTCGATCCCGAGGCATTGTTCTCTTTGCCGCAGAAGCAGATCGCCTACGGCCTGGCCGACACCTACGTGCATGTGCTGGAGCAGTATATGACCACGCCCGGGCAGTCGCGCCTGATGGATCGTTGGGCCGAAGGCATTCTGCATACCGTGATCGAGATCGCACCCCGGATTCGTGAGAACCAGCACGATTATGCCGTGATGTCGGAGTATATGCTTGCGGCGACCCTGGCGCTGAACGACATGATCCGCATGGGAGTGGCGCAGGACTGGGCGACGCATATGATCGGGCATGAGCTGACCGCACTGCACGGGCTGACGCACGGTGCGACGCTCGCCATTGTCATCAACGGTACGTTGCGCGTGCTGCGCGAGCAGAAGCGCGGCAAACTCCTGCAATACGGCGAGCGTATCTGGGGTATCACCGGCGGTTCCGACGAGGAGCGTATCGAGCGGACGATTGCGGCCAACGAGGAGTTCTTCCGTTCCCTGGGGCTTTCGACGCATCTTTCGCAGGAGGGTATCGGCGAGGCTACGATCGCCGAAATCGAACGCCGCTTCAACGCTGCGGGCAGCAGGTTCGGCGAGGCGCACAATGTCGACGGGGCGATGGCGCGCAGGATTCTGGAAGCCTGCCTGTAACTTGTCCCGAGACCGTCTGTATCCATGAAAAAATCCCCGCCGAGATGTCTCGGCGGGGATTACCGTATTCTGCCGAACCGTTATTCGGCGAGCAGGATTTCGAGAATCTTGATAGCGGCCGTGGCGATCGGGGTGCCGGGGCCGAAGATGGCGGCGGCGCCGTCGCGGTACAGTTCGTCGTAATCCTGATGGGGGATTACGCCGCCAACGATCACGATGATGTCCTCGCGGCCGAGCTTCTTGAGCTCTGCGATGATCTGCGGCACAAGGGTCAGGTGGCCTGCGGCGAGCGACGAAACGCCCACTACATGCACGTCGTTCTCGACAGCCTGTTTAGCGGCCTCCTCCGGGGTCTGGAACAGCGGCCCCATGTCGACGTCGAAACCGATGTCGGCATAACCCGTGGCTACTACCTTGGCACCGCGGTCGTGGCCGTCCTGGCCGAGTTTCGCGATCATGACACGCGGCTGGCGGCCTTCCTTCTTGGCGAATTCGGCGCACAGCTCCTTGGCACGTTCGAACTGTTTGTCGTTTTTCACTTCTGAACTATATACTCCTGAAATTGAACGAATAACGGCTTTGTAGCGGCCTACGACAACCTCGCAGGCGTCGGAAATCTCACCCAGCGAAGCGCGTACCTTGGCGGCCTCGACAGCCAGCTCCAGCAGGTTGCCCTGCTTGGTCTTCACGCACTCGGTGATCGCTGCGAGGGCCTTCTTCACGGCGGCCTCGTCGCGCGAAGCGCGCAGCTCCTGCAGACGCTTGATCTGGCTCTCGCGCACGGCGGTGTTGTCTACGGCCAGGATGTCGATCGGGGCCTCTTTCTCCAGGCGGTATTCGTTGATGCCGATGATCTTCTCCTCGCCGGAGTCGATGCGTGCCTGCTTGCGGGCCGCAGCCTCCTCGATGCGCATCTTCGGAATACCGGTCTCGATAGCCTTGGCCATACCGC
>ERZ837487.152-NODE-152-length-99536-cov-13.773384_pt1 | contig 99536 bp, 110 predicted proteins | sample MGYA00519911_ERZ837487 | MGnify/ENA primary metagenome ERZ837487 (study PRJEB31850, sample SAMEA3708818) | human gut metagenome | biome: human gut; feature: human-associated habitat; material: faeces | place: China | collected 2014 ... | reverse complement strand
CCCTTAATACAAGCATAATATAAATTTTTACCAACACGTTTTGTCCTATAACCCTGAAAATATCCTTTCGTACGAGCAAAGCGAGGTTTAGCTGTCCCCGTTAGGGGAAAGTGGCGCGAATGCGCCGAAAGGGGTTCATTTTGCTAATCGCAGCTTGGTTGTATGGTGTATAAGAAAGCGCACCACTCAAAAACCGCTGCAGGAGAATGATGGCACATTCTCCTGCAGCGGTTTCCTTTTTTATTCTTCTTCTTTGACTGGATTGATTGTCCTTATGATCCAGCGTTCTCCGCCGGTGAATTTGCTGTTGTGTTTTCTTGCAGCGTCTTCACTTCTCTTGGAAAGATCCTTGACGGCTTCTTCGAGGGAGTGGATGGTTTTCACGGCTGTATCAGAGCGCATGTCTTCTCCGCATACGGGGCAGACGGGCGGGTGGATGAAGGAGGTGTTCACGCGGGATTTGCAGTGCGGGCAAGTGATGAAGTCTGCGCTGAATTTCTTCTCGTTCTGCTCCTTGGAGTAGGAAGCGAGGCGTTCCTGCTTTTCCTTCAGCCTTCTTTCGAGGGAAATCATCTGCGGGGATGGTTCGATGCCGATCTTGTACTTGACGGCGTAGGTGGTCGGTATGGTTTTCAGGTATTCTTTCGCCTGGCGCTTCGTGTTGAAGACTTTTTCCTTGAAGGTGAGTCCTTTGAAGACGCGGTTGGCTTCTCGTTTCGTGAAGCCTTCCTCGACCATGGAGGATTTCATGGCGTCCTTGATCTCGGCTGACGGGTGGGTGATGTCGAATTCCCAGTATTTGTCAGCCCAGAGGGAGGAGGCTTTTGTTTCTCCTTCAGGCGCTGCTGTTTCTTCCTCGGGCTCTGGTGCGGGCGCGGGGATGGATTTCTTTGTCCTGCGCGGCTTGGGCGATTCGCCTTCTGCCTTCTTGCTGCGGGACTTTTTCAGTTTCGCAGGGCCCGCTTCAAATGAAAACAGGTCCGTTTCAGTAAAGTTCGGATCTTTGGACATGTTTAAACTCCTCCGGTAAATAGTTTTGGCTCTATCATACCATGGATATCAAGTATGGTACAGGCGTTCCATGAAATTTTAGCAGAATTATACAGATTTCCTGAGAAAAAGCAAGAAATCTCCCGAAAAAGACGATGGAGCCTTATAGTCCGTTTTCTTTTTTTGCCGGATGGTTTATAATGTAAAAGTAACTTCATAGAAATGGACAAGGGTGTCCGCGGCATTGTATTTGCCGCGGCCTTTTTTGCGTCCGGAGGCGGGAAAATCCGCAGTTTTCGTTGAAGCGGCGGTTTTCTCATGCTAAAATGAGGGAAATGCATTGACCGGGCAACCAGCTATTTAGGAGGAGGATGTAAGTATGTACAGTATTGCTGCACCACATGCAAAAGGAAAGAGCGCAGAAGACAACATTTTTGCTGCTAACAACAGAGCGATCGCACTGGCTAAGGAAATCGGCGTGGAAAACGTCACCAATGCCACAGTAGGATCCATTCTTGATGAAGACGGAAGCCTCGTCGTTCTTGATGTCGTCAAGCAGGAACTGAAGAACCTGACACCGCCGGAATTCTGCGCATATGCTCCGATCAAGGGCTATGATGAATTCCTGAAGGATTGTATCGATCAGTGCTTCGGCAAGTCCCGTCCGGAAGGATACATCGATGCCTGCGCAACACCTGGCGGCACCGGCGTCCTGCACCATGTCGTGCACAATTATTCCGAACCAGGCGATGAAGTGCTCATTACTGACTGGCACTGGGGCGCTTATGACAGCCTGATCGACGACAACAACCGCAAGGTCCGCACATTCTCCTTCCTGACAAGCGACGGCCATTTCAATGCCGCTTCCTTCAAGGAAAATGTAGAAGATATCCTGAAGAAACAGGACAATATCGTCATCATTCTGAACGGCATTGCCAACAACCCGACCGGCTACTGCATGTCCGTGGCTGAATGGCAGTCTGCTGTCGATGTCCTCAAGGAAGCAACCAAGGATGAAACAAAGAATGCCATCCTGATTGCTGACGTTGCATACCTCGACTACAGCGGCGAAAAGGAAGAATGCCGTGAATTCTTCAAGGTATTCGGCGGACTCCCGAAGAACATCCTCGTCGTTTGTGCATACACCCTTTCCAAGGGCTTCACGATGTACGGCCAGCGCATGGGCGCTATGATCGGCATTTCCTCTGACAAAGACGTCATCAAGGAATACGTCGATATCAACCAGTACAGCAGCCGTGCTACATGGTCCAACTGCAACAGTGCAGCTCAGCATGCAATGATCCGCATCTGCCAGGATCCGGAAAAGATCAAACAGCTCGACGCTGAAAGAGCCAAGTACTACAAGCTCATCCAGGAAAGAGCCGCTATTTTCGTAGAAGAAGCACAGAAAGAAGGAGTGAAGTTCGTTCCTTACATCTCCGGTTTCTTCATCACGATTCCTGTCACCAATTCCCAGGCTGTCTGCGACATCCTTGAAAAGGATCATGTATTCATGGTTCCGCTGAAGAAGGGCATCCGCCTTGCCGTATGCTCCGTTTCCAAGAAAAAGATGCACGGCCTCGCTCACAAGCTCGCTCTGGCTATCAAAGAAGCTGGCGCACAGCAGTAATCTGAAGGGCTTTCTGGAGCCCTGTAAATAAAAAAATGAGGGGTGAAGCTATTGGAAAACTTATTTGCAGCTCTGAATGCAGTACTCAGCTTCGTCACTCCGGTTTCTGACTTCTTCTGGGATTTCCCGAAGATGTTCGGTTTCTGGAAGGACATCCCTGTCTTGGGGTCATTCTCCCTGGCCATCATCGTACTGGTGGGATCAGGCATTTATTTCACACTTCGCCTCGGATTCGTACAGATCCGCCAGTTCATGACGGGCGTGCGGACCCTTGCCACGAGAAGAAGCATCCACACGGGTATTTCTCCTCTGGCGGCCTTCCTCCTTTCGACGGCTATGCGCGTCGGCCCGGGCAACATGATCGGCGTCACGGGCGCGATTGCTGCCGGCGGTCCGGGAGCGCTCTTCTGGATGTGGATTTCCGCTTTCTTCGGCATGGCGACAGCCTTCACTGAAGGCACGCTCGCACAGATCTTCAAGGAAAAACGCGGCGACAACTTCGTCGGCGGCCTTCCTTTCTATGCAATGCGCCTTTGCGGAAATAAGGCATGGGTAGGCGTGGCTCTGTCTGCTCTCTATATCTTCTACGCGCTCATGTGCCTTCCGGCGCAGGGCCTGAACGTCATCACATCCCTGGGCTCGATCGTCGGGCTCGTTGGCGGAGAGGAAATTCCGCTGCAGTCGACATTCTACTACGTCATGTCGATTCTTCTGCTTGTCTTCATCACCTTCATGGCGTTTGGCGGCATCAAGCGTATTTCCCGCTGGGCAGATATCCTTGTCCCGGTCATGGCAGTCATTTACATCGGCACGGCCATCCTTCTCATTCTCACGAACCTGGGAAGCGTTCCGTACTTCTTCCATGCCGTCTTTGCAGGCGCCTTCAAGCCGGAAGCTGTCTTCGGCGGCGTCCTCGGTACTGCACTCCTGCAGGGCGTCAAGAGAGGACTCATGTCGAACGAAGCCGGCCAGGGCACCATCACGATGGCAGCTGCTTCCGCTGAAGCGCACCATCCGTGCGAACAGGGCATCATTTCCGCTCTCGGCGTATTCCTCGATACCCACGTCATCTGCACCATGACAGGCTTCATCATCATCATGGCTCACCAGTGGGTGCTGAATCCTGAAGAATGGAAAGCGGCAGGCACCTATCCGAAATTCCTGCTCTCCATCCATGCGCTGACTCCGGATCTCCTGCAGACCTTCGTCATGGTCATGGTCTCCATCTGCTTCTGCCTCTTCGCATACACCTGCGTCATGGGCTTCGTTACCTTCTCCGAAATTTCCGGGAACCGTATTTCCAGTTCCACTTCTTTCATCACCGTTCTCCGTCTGCTCTGCGTCTTCGTCACTGCATTCGGCATTGCCTGCAGCATCGCCGGATACGACCTGTCGAACCTCTGGGCATTCTCTGACCTTGCAAACATCATCATGGTATACTGCAACGTTCCGATGCTCTACCTCGGTTTCCGCTACGTAAGAAAAGCCGCTGCCCACTATGCAAAGAACGACGGCACGCCTTTCACCTCCGAAACCATCGGCATGAAAGTCGACTACTGGGACGAAAGAAAAGACGACTAAAAATAAAGAGATGTGGAATCCGCTGTGGGTTTCACATCTTTTTTGTTGGGGAAGGCCAGCCGGGGATGAAACATTATTTCAAGAACGTATGGCGTTTTCTCTTTCTTTTGCATTTCTTTCGCAAGTTAAAGAAAGATTTATAGATAGAAATATAGAAATGTGATAAGTGAAGTGTTATAATGAACTTGAAGGGTAAGAAGACCTTTCACCAACCACTGCCGCAAAGGCAGCGAAATCGGAACACATGCGTTTTCTCCTTTCCGGATTAGATTGTATGTAGTGAATGATAGTTCATGAAACTTGTATGCTTTTTTTAGGATTTGAGTTGTCAGTTCTACTGTTAGCTGTTCCGTGTTCCGTACGAGAAAGCTCCGGGAAACCGGGGCTTTTTTGTTGCCTCTGAAAGGTGAAGATTGACAGGAAGGCGCTCTGCGTCTTATCCTTATAAGATAAACAGGAAAAGAGGGAAACCATGAAGACGATATCGATTGTGATGTTTGATGATTTTGAAACGCTTGACGCATTTGGTCCGGCAGAGGTCCTGTCCAAACTGGATGGATACGAGATCCGCTCCGTATCGCTTCTTGGCGGCATCGTGACAAACAGCCAGGGCATCATGGTCGTGACCGAGCGCATGCTCGACGTGCAGGATTCAGATATCCTCATCGTCCCGGGCGGCATGGGAACAAGAACCCTTGTCACCGACGACTGGTTCCTCTCCGGCCTCGGCGATCTTGCCTCGAAGACGAAATGGGTGCTCTCCGTCTGCACAGGCTCTGCTCTTCTGGCGGCGGCAGGCATTTTGGACGGCCGCCACGCGACGACAAATAAGAATGCTTTTGACTGGGTAAGGAATCACGGGACAAGCGTCCTCTGGGAAAGAGAACCCCGCTGGGTCCGTGACGGCAACATCTATACCGCCGCCGGCGTCTCCGCAGGCACCGACATGGCAGTAGGCTTTGTTGCCGATCAGTTCGGGAAAGAAAAAGCAGAAGAAATCTGCAAGCAGATAGAATACCACTGGTACGACAACGCCGCCCATGATACGTTCTGAAAAGCAAATAAGAAATAAAAAAGAGGTTGTAGAAATGTGCGATCATTTCTACAACCTCTTTTTATTATTTCTTTACTGCTCTTGGTCTCCTTCCGCTCGACTTGATGAACTTCTGTATATAATAGGAAATCTCCGCATAGAGAATCGCAATCGTCAGATGGGCGAGAACAAAGGCAGGCACGTTTGGCGCGCGCATCCGTGTCCCCGTGACAGGAAGCAGGAAAATACGATTTCCCATGTGGAACCCAAACGAGAAGTAAATTCCTGCAGCGGCCAGTGCCACAGCAAGCACCTTAAGGAAAATAGAAATAGTCTTCGTATTTCCCAGGTGCAGAGCCTTCTTGAAACGCGGAAGAAGAGCGCTCCAGTGGATCCCCAGGTGCAGCCCAATTGCAACGAGCATCACATAACCGCCGATCCGGTGAATCCTGTGAACGATGAGCGGCGCATTGATGTCCAGCGACAGCTTGTAAGAAATCAGTGGCGCCGTGATCATGACCGCGAGAAACGAACCTATAAGCACGACATCAATCAGAAAAGTGAACCGCCTGTCCCAATTCCAGCGCCCGCGCGGAAGAGACTTGTACCACTGCCTGTTCAAATAATTATGGAAAATGACGATGACAAAGAAAATCATCCCGAAGATTTCATGATGCGAACTCCCGATCTGGCGGTAATCCAGAATTGCGAGGAAAAGGAAAAGCATCACTGTGTCTACAATCATACGAAGCTTCATAATAAACCTCCCATGAACCTCTTTTCTTCATTGTAGCATGCAGCATGATACCATGTGAAATGCGAAATATGACAGAGAAACTATAGAAGAAATACATGGGAAATAAAAAGGGCTGCAACGAAATATACAATCATTTCGTCACAGCCCTATTGCAGTCAACGCACAGGTTTTGCCGGCGCTTTCCGTCCCAATTTTCTCAAATGCATCTGAATGAAGTAAGACACAGCGCCAATGCCGATGACATCCACTAGATGCCCCAGCATACCGATATACACGCCGGAAGAATTCAGATTCGGGCGCGTGCCCGTCGGAAGAATAAAGTAAATGACACCGAGAACGATTGCAAGGACCACGAGCCGGACGATTATTCCAACTGTCGAAACATTAGCAAGATGCAGCCCGTTCACAAAACGAGGTTTCAAAATCGCCCAGTGAATCCCAAGATGCAGCCCGATCGCCGCCAACATAAGAGCGCCGCCCGCTTTATGGATACCCTCGAGAAAATGAATATTGAAACCAAGAGAGTAGGAGCGCGAGATAAACGGAGCTGTGAGAAGGACAGCCAGGAAAGAAACAATCAAAAGCCCGTCAACCGCGGCCGTATACTTCCTCTCCAGTCCCCAGGATCCCTTCTTCAAAGACTTGTACCACTGCCTGTTCCAGTAATTGTGCAAAAACACCAAAACAAAAAGCACCATGCCCAAAGTCTCATGCCAATAATTCCCAAGCGGCTTGTACCCGACCACGATCAGAAATACAAACAGCATTGTCATATCCAAAATAAACCGCTTCTTCATCCCGCTCGCCTCCTTGCAAAATCTGCATTGATTCTTTTCTATATTTTAGCATGAACAAACGCTGAATTGTGACAGTTAAACAAAATTTTATCTTTGACATGAGGGAGAGGAAATGCCTGGCATAAAAGTTTTTTATAGTACATTCCTATGACAAAGCGTGACATGTTTATTTGTTATAATAAAAGCAACTTATTAAAAATCCGTAAATAAAAAATATAGAGATGAATCATTTTTCGAAGAGGAACTGCGATGAAAGAGATTCTGAAGAAATCGAATTACAAAGCGATTCTGCATTCTAAACGTGCCAATATTTATTATCTTGAGAAATGCCGAGTCATGCAGAAGGATGGACGTGTCGTCTACTTGACTGAAAGCAGCGATGAAAATTTATTCTGGAATATTCCTGTTGCCAATACGACGGTCATTCTTTTGGGGAGCGGCACATCCTTGACCCAGGCAGCTGTTCGGGTGCTTGCTTCTGCAGGTGTCATGATCGGATTTTGCGGGGGCGGTGGTACGCCTCTTTTTGCCGGTACGGATATTGAATGGATGATGCCGCAGAGCGAATATCGTCCGACGGAGTACATGCAGGGGTGGATTTCGTTCTGGATGAATAAAGAAAGACGCCTCGAAACGGCTAGAGACTTCCAAAGAGCCAGATGTGATTTTCTTGAAAAAACATGGGGGAAAGATAGGGATCTGCATGAGGAAAATTTCAATGCGGACGATCCTGAAATCGAAAGAGCATTGGCGGTTTATAGAGGTAAGATAGACAGTGCAAAAGACGTGACGGAATTGTTACTGTCAGAAGCAAAATTCACCAAATCCCTCTATAAATATGCAGCTAAGAGAACCAGACTTCCGGATTTTACCAGGAATCATGACGGTGATGATGAAGCGAACATCTTCCTGAATCATGGAAACTACCTCGCCTATGGTTTGGCAGCTTGTACTCTCTGGGTATTGGGAATTCCGCATGGGTTTGCGGTCATGCACGGTAAAACAAGGCGCGGCGCGCTTGTCTTTGATGTGGCGGACCTGATCAAAGACTCAATTATTCTGCCTTGGAGTTTTATTTCAGCAGCCAGAGGCGATGATGACAAGCATTTCCGTATGACGTGTTTGAATAAATTGACAGAACATAAAGCACTGGATTACATGTTTGAAATCGTCCAACGCAGTAGTTTGAAATATGGGCCGGGTGATTTCCTATGATGGTATTATTGATCAGCCGAAGCACCGGTAAGTCACAGAAAACGGTCCGTACGATCTTGGACAGCTTTGCGGAAAGAATTGGGGATGACGCCTGGCGCACGGTCATAACCTCGGACGGTCTGGAAGCAGTGCGGACTGCGCTTCGGAGAAATGCTACAAAAAATACGGCGGTTTCTTGTCATTGGATCAGGTCGAGGGCAAGAAGCGATCTGCTCTGGATTGTCGGTGACAGAAGCCAGTTCAATGATGCAGGCGCTGTACCTGTTAATACGACGAAAAAGAAAATCATCCATTCTGAATGGGAAAACGACTGGCAGTACCTGCCGATTATTAAAGAGCTGGCCGGTCTGGCGGGACTTTTTCACGATTGGGGCAAAGCATCGGATTTCTTTCAAAAGAAGCTGCGCTCAGGAACGAAAGAGCGGGATCCGTTCCGTCACGAATGGATGAGCTGCAAGATGATTGAAGCATGCGTAGAAGCATCAGGCGATTTTGAAGATGATACACCTTGGCTCAAGAAATTCGCTGATGGCACATTTGAAGAAGAAATCGTTTTAAATATCTTGAAAAATGAAGCTAAAGCGGGGAAATCAGATGTAACGAAGTTAAAAAAGCTTCCGCCTGCCGCGGAATGTCTCACGTGGCTGATTCTTTCACATCATAAACTTCCGGATTTAAATAAGGATGACCGGCGCGCTTATGAAGATGAAAAACGAGAAACTTTTTATGAAATGATGAAAAGTTTGAAATCATCATGGGGATACGAAAATGATGATCCGGATTTTGTAGAGAAGCGGCAGGAATGTTTCCGCTTTTCTCATGGGATACTTTGGAACGAAGGAAACATTTGGAAAAAGCATCTGAAGAAATGGACCGGCAGACTTCTTCAGGATTACGATACCTTGAAGCAGATCATGAAAGATCCTGACTATGATCCGGCTTTCCGTGAAATACTGCTTAACGCTCGCCTGGCATTAGTTTTGGGAGACCATTATTTTTCCTCTTTGGATGGCGATGCGAAGCAGGACGACGGGAAGTGGAGCGCGAGAGACCTTTGGGCAAATACCTTTTCTTTCAGGAATAAGAAAAGAAAATCTGAGAAGAACCAGTTTCTGGAGGAGCATATGACGGGCGTTTCAGATCAAGCACTTCGCGTAGCGCATCAGCTGCCTAGATTTGCGGAAGAGATGGAAAAGACGTATGACGTCAAAGCTTTGAAGAAGAGAAGCCCTGGAAAGTTTTCCTGGCAGGATAAGGCGGCTGAGACAATACGAAATTTCCGCAAAGATCGTGGAGAAGATCAGGTATCTTTTGTTGTAAATATTGCAAGTACTGGCTGCGGTAAAACTTTTGCCAATGCAAAAATTATGAGAGCGCTTTCTCCAGGAGGAGATTCCCTGCGTTACATTCTGGCATTAGGACTCCGTACTCTGACACTGCAGACCGGCGATGAGTACAGAGAAAGAATCAAACTCAGCAAAGATGACCTTGCTGTATTGATCGGGTCAAAAGCAGTTCTGGAACTTCACGAAGGAGATAAGGAGCTGGAAGAAAAACGATCAGCAATGGAAGATGAAGACGGCGAAGATATATCTCTCGCTGAAGGGCTTGCTTATGAAGACTCTTTGAACGATGAGCAGCGAGCTTTCATGAATATTTTCTTCAAACCTGCGAGAGGGATCGATGCAGATAAGAACAGTGCTTTCTTGTACAAGCCCGTTCTCGTTGCGACAATCGATCATATGATGGGGGCGACAGAAACAATACGGGGCGGACGCTTCATTCTTCCGATGCTCCGGCTGATGTCCTCTGATCTAGTTATCGATGAAATCGATGATTTTACGCAGAAAGACCTGACTGCCATTTCCCGGCTCGTGCATCTGGCGGGAATGTATGGAAGAAATGTTGTTCTTTCTTCAGCGACAATTCCTCCCGATTTGGCAGAAGGCATGTATAGAGCCTATATAGCCGGTGTGAAATGCAGGAACAGTTTCTTTATTTCCAAGAAACGTGTCAGCGTCGTACTCTGTGATGAATTCCGAACTGAGATGAAGTTCATGAATACAGATGATGATTCCGACTATAGCGCATTTCATCAATCATTCATCGAAAAGCGCGTCGCGAAATTAACACGGCAAATAACAAAGAGGTCAGGATACATAGCAGATTGTGAGGATGAAGACACTGAAGATGCCAAGTCTGATAAGATGCAGTCGTACTTCGAAAGCATCCGGAAACAGGTTGTCCGTCTTTCCAAAGAAAATTTCGTTGTAGACGAGAAGACAGGCAAAAAAGTATCTATCGGTGTTGTTCGTATGGCAAATATTGATCCATGTGTAAAAGTCAGCTTGTACCTACTGCAGAATACGGATTGGGATAAAGATGATATAACACCGCGCATTATGACCTATCACAGCCGGCAGATTTTGCTGCTTCGTCATGAGCAGGAAAAGTATTTGGATAGTGTATTGAAGAGGAAAACGCTGTATGGAGAGCCTGTTGACATCAAGGATCCGGTTCTCCGAAAACATATTGATCAAGCAACAACAGATTATGTCGTTTTCATTATTGTTGCAACGCCTGTAGAAGAAGTAGGACGGGATCACGATCTCGATTGGTCAGTGATTGAGCCTTCGTCGTATCGCTCGATTATCCAGCTTGCCGGACGAGTCCTTCGTCATAGAATCATGAGCGAAAATATTGAGAAGAAAAATATAGCCGTCATGCGATGGAATCTAAGAGGATTAAATGGAAAGGCACCTGCCTTTATATATCCAGGCTATGAAAGTGGAAAGAATAAGCTGGAAAGTCATGATCTTAAAGGTATTTTGAAAGAGGATGTTTTAAAGAGGATTGATTCCATTCCGCGTATTAGAAAAGAGGACCCGCTAACCTGGAGAACGAATTTAATTGATCTCGAGCAGAAAGCGATGGAAGATTTCAACGATAAAGAAAGCAGCGGAGCCAAAGCGGTCAATGGATGGATCCGGGAATATTGGTGGATGACAGCATTGCCGCAGCGTTTGAACCGATTCAGAGAAAAAACGTATCCAGATGTACGCCTGACCGCATTGTTTGAAGATAATAAGATCAAGTTTTCTGAGTATATAGATAGGGAATTTGTTTCAGTAGGAAGGAAAAGAAGCATTGAAGCGTTTCCAAAATTTAAGGAGGGGATCGAGAAAAACTTATGGCTGAAGAGGGATTATAAAGAAGCATTGAAACGTTATGTAAATGATTCAGATTTCAGGCAGGAAGAAGAAATTCTTTTTGAAAAGTCTGAGAAGTATGGAGAAATTATCATACCTGACAATTTAGAAAAAGAATGGTTTTATTCTGACCAATTCGGATTATTCTCGAAAACGAGTGTTTAAGAAGGAAGGGAAGGGAGAAATTTGGGAGAAATTGCGGAATTTCTTGAAAGTAAAGCAGTTGCTAAGAAAATTGTCGAAGACCGCAAGAAACTACCAGACGGTTTTCTAGATGAAGAAGCCAGGCGTGTTAAGATAGGCGTCTGGGTACGCGATCTCTTAGAGAAGCAAATATCTAAATACACATTAGCAACACATGTGGGAAAATTTGCTAATCCTGACAGTACTGTGCATCTCTATGTAGAGAGCAAAGAGAGGCCTGACGGATATTTGACAACGGAAAATACACAATGTGAGACGGATATCGTGTATACGAATGCCAATATCATGACAGCGGCTATGCTTCTCTTGTATAAAATGGAAGACGGACAGTCTATATTGGAACACATTCTGAACCAGGATGGAAAAGCCGATGAACTGAAGCTTTATGGAATTGACTCGGAGAAATTGTATCAGCAATTTAAGGACCTTAAGACAGGAACCAGGGGATTTACAGATAAGAATTTAAGGCAGGTTTATTTCCCAATAAGTGAAGGAGAATATCATCTTTTGACAGTAATGCCAAGCACTAGTGAATTGGGAACATTGTTTGATAAGCTGAACATCATTAGAAGAGAATTCTCTGCTGCAAGGGATCCTAAAGATCCTAATTATGGGAAGGACTGCAGCAATGTCTGGGATAAGACGGTCATCACCTTCGGCGGGACAAAGCCGCAGAACATTAGTGGGCTTAACATGCTGCATCATGGGGAAGGATATCTGGTTTCATCACTTCCGCCTGTTTTGAATGAACGGGATTTAATTCTTCCCAAAAGGAATTTCTTTAAAGAATCCGTTCCGTATTCCGAATACAGATCTTTCGTATCACGTTTGCATGCATTATTTAAAATCAATTGGAATAATGCAGGTATTAGAGAGAAGAGAGATCGGATCCTTGGGGGAATCATTGATACGGCCATGATGACTGCCGGAAGAATCCGTGAAGAGAATCCTTCTGGCTGGAGTGATGATGAAAAGTACAATGGGCTTCCACGTTTTCAGAAAATCTGGCTCGACAATGCATACGAAAGTGAAAGAGAAGGAGACGCGTGGGTAGAAGCTGTCAGCAAGGATTTCGCGCGCTGGATTATTCGTACATATGAAAAAATTGAACGAGACGAAAAGGTAACTCTCGGAGATGCAGAGACGGATTACTTCAGAAACACCATTTATGATCAGCTGCGTGAGGAGGTGAGACTGGGATTATGAGTACATATCTTGTGATTAGGAAAATGCAGATTCATAACGCAAATGCAATGAGCAGTACATATACGATCGGAGTTCCGGCTATGACAGCATGGCTGGGAGCTGTCCATGCTTTAGAAAGAAAAGTTCGCGGTCTGAATCAGAAAAAGAGAGAAGATACTGATTTTTCAGAGATCCATTTCACAGGTGTCGCAGTCAGCTTTCATAAAACAAGGCTGCATGTGTTTAAAGGAGCGTATGGGAATGCTGTTGTTAATACGGCGAATCCATTAATTAAAAAGGGAGCTGACTGGGAAAGGCCACCTACGATTGAGGAACCGCACATTGACCTTTCGGCTTCCATCTTAATCGAGATCGATGGACTGGATCCTGATGATAAAGATGCCATTCTTGAAAAAGTACAGAGCGAAATCTGGCGGATGAAAATCGCTGGCGGTGATATCAACAGGATACAAAGTATGAGCATACAGTATACCGATGTAGATGATCCAGCAACAATCCGCAGAGTAAGAGGTATGCTCATGCCAGGATATGTCATCATTGAAAGACGGGATATCCTTAAGCAGGAAATGGAAAATGGCACTAACGGTCTTGATGCGCTTCTTGATTATACGAAAGTCAATATGAGCGCAAGGAAAGATGAAAATGGGAAAATTACGGGATGGAATCTTTCGAGAAAAGGCACAGGCTGGATCATCCCGATCTCTGTAGGTTTTAAGGGATTGTCACCACTGGGAATCTGCAGAAATCAGCGTGATAAAGAAACGCAGCATCGGTTTGCTGAAAGTGTCGTAACACTCGGTGAATTCCGTATGCCGTATCATTTCGATTCAATTGACGATATGATGTGGCGGTATGCTTATGATGAAAATCAGGAATTATATCTTTGCAGAAATCAGAAAATTTAATTAGGGAGGAATGTAAAATGGCAAAAAAAGGTGAAGTACTCGCATTCGAAAAGAAACTGGTTGTATCTGATGGCTATATGTATGGAACGACATGGGAAGACAGAAGCGGCAAAGCTGTTCCAGTCAGACTTCAGGAAAAATCAGTTCGCGGCACAATTTCTAATCGTTTGAAAGGTGCTGTAAAAAATGATCCGGCTAAACTGAATGAAGAAATTCAGAAAGCAAACCTGCAGACTGTCGACAGCGCTTCTTTGACGATGGATGAAGATACATTGAAACTTGAATTCACTGTCAAAGTACTATCTGGCGTTCAGTATCCTTCGGCGTGCAATGATCCAAAACATTATGAAAGCATCAAAAAAATGGGAGAAGATTTCATTGCAGAAAATGGATTCAAAGAACTGTCTCGCCGCTATGCGCTGAACCTTGCAAATGGCCGTTTCCTTTGGAGAAACCGTGTCGGCGCAGAAAAAATTGAAGTCCATGTTGTCGCGCTGAAAGAAGATGGCGTGGAAAAAGAATGGATCTTTGATGCATACGATTTCTCTCTGAAAGATTTCGGTGACACATCTGACGATGTAGAAGAACTTGCAGGTCTCATTGCTGAGGTACTTTGCGGAGAAAGAAACTATCTCCTCTTGAAAGTCACTGCATTTACCTTCGAAGGACAGGGACAGGAAGTATACCCCAGCGAAGAAATGATCCTGAACAAAGATAAAGTGGAAGGCAGAGAAAAGAAGAGCAAAATCCTTTATCAGGTAAATGATATCGCAGCTATGCATTCACAGAAGCTTGGCAACGCTATCCGTGCTATCGATACCTGGTATCCGAGCTTTGATGAAGTAGAAACCGGACCAATTGCTGTTGAACCATACGGCGCCGTAACAAACATGGGCATGGCTTACAGAACACCGAAAGAAAAGAAAGACTTCTACACACTCTTTGATGATTACTCAAATGGCGTAGATCTTGATTCCGATGATGACAAAAACTATGTCATGGCAGTCCTGGTACGCGGCGGTGTCTTTGGCAAGAACGATGAAGAGTAATTTATTATGATGAAATACTATCAAGAAATTACATTGATTCCGGATGCTGAAATTCCGCCGGATTTCCTCTGGACAAAAGTCTATGCACAGATCCATTTGGCATTCGCCGACCGGGAAAATATAGATCATAAACAAATCTATGGAGTCTCATTTCCTGAATATGCTGATGAATCTATGGGAGAAAAGGCAAGAGTTTTTGCACCGGAAGAAGCAGATCTGAAAAAACTGGATCTGAAAAAAGCACTGAGACGATTGAGTGATTACGTTCATATCACAAGCATTCGTGAAGTACCGGAGTCCAAAGTCAAAGGGTATGTAAAATTCGCAAGATACCAGCCGGACAGCTCCATTGCCAGAAAAGCCCGTAGATATGCAAAAAGGCATCCTGAAGTTACCGAGAAAGCAGCTTTCAAGATGCTGAAACAAAGAGAAGAAAAGTATGACCTTCCCTTCATTCAGTTAAAGAGCTTATCTACAGGGCAAACCTTCAATCTTTTCGTCAAAAAAGAAGAAAAGAAAGAAGAAGGCCAGGGCGGATTTACAACTTACGGGCTGAGCAAGGGTGCAGCAGTACCCGAATTTTGACCCAAATAAAAAAGGCTTCGGAAAAAGAGCGATAAAATCTAACTTTTTTCGAAGCCCCCTTTTAAAAGGGTTTTGCATCACGTAATTCCGGATGGTATGATAGAATCTAAGAAATCTCTATGCACATGCATAGATCACTGCCGCATAGGCAGCTTAGAAAGCTATCCGAAGAAGGGCACGCTGGAGACGGACCGATCACTGCCGCATAGGCAGCTTAGAAATCTTTCAAAACGTAGAACCCCTGCCACCCGTGGATCACTGCCGCATAGGCAGCTTAGAAACTTAGTAAAGATCTTACGAGACTTCTTCCGAGAGATCACTGCCGCATAGGCAGCTTAGAAATTACATGATAGGAATTGTTTTCTTACTCTTACGATCACTGCCGCATAGGCAGCTTAGAAATATATAATCAGACCAATCAAAATTATTCCATGGATCACTGCCGCATAGGCAGCTTAGAAATTAACAAAAAATGAATTTAATAGCCTCTTTAAGATCACTGCCGCATAGGCAGCTTAGAAAAATAACCGTTCCATAACCATAATAAGTGCTATGATCACTGCCGCATAGGCAGCTTAGAAATAAAAGTGAATTGGAGGATTGATAAAAATTGAGATCACTGCCGCATAGGCAGCTTAGAAAATAACTTTATATGATATCATGCTGTAATCAGCGATCACTGCCGCATAGGCAGCTTAGAAATGTTGATTTGAGCACAGGCGGGAGACAAGTTAGATCACTGCCGCATAGGCAGCTTAGAAATCCCTGTTGGCAATAAATAATGATAATAGCATGATCACTGCCGCATAGGCAGCTTAGAAACCAAGCAGACCCCACCAATAAAAAAGAAAGTAAGATCACTGCCGCATAGGCAGCTTAGAAATTCTTTTCCTTCATCATCTGCAGCCATGCGTCCGATCACTGCCGCATAGGCAGCTTAGAAATACATTGCGCTCCGCGCCTGATTTATATAGTCGATCACTGCCGCATAGGCAGCTTAGAAATTGGCCTCAAACCTTAGCCGTTCAGCGTCCATGATCACTGCCGCATAGGCAGCTTAGAAATTTACCAGAACGGCCTGCAAGCAAACCTGGTAGATCACTGCCGCATAGGCAGCTTAGAAATGGTACTGAGCTGGTGATTCGTGCGAAGGCCGGATCACTGCCGCATAGGCAGCTTAGAAAAAACTGACAGATCATAAGTGTTCCCGTCTATAAGATCACTGCCGCATAGGCAGCTTAGAAATGCGTGATGAGGTGGAGAGGTCGGCTCTTGTTGATCACTGCCGCATAGGCAGCTTAGAAAAGCCTTTGTCGGGAAGCAAGTGTCAACAATGAGATCACTGCCGCATAGGCAGCTTAGAAATTTATCGGATTGCTTGCGGTCATATGTGCAATGATCACTGCCGCATAGGCAGCTTAGAAAGCCAGTGTTATCAACCCCCGGCGTTTAAAAGCGATCACTGCCGCATAGGCAGCTTAGAAAAGTGTGCGAAAAAATGTGGTGTTATGTAGTATGATCACTGCCGCATAGGCAGCTTAGAAATCCCCCCAGACAGTGGCGATTGGGATGCTTAAGATCACTGCCGCATAGGCAGCTTAGAAAGCAGACACCGGCGCAGATTTCTTGTGTTCCATGATCACTGCCGCATAGGCAGCTTAGAAATTGTTGAGTGGGCATTGGGAAGGAATATCCACGATCACTGCCGCATAGGCAGCTTAGAAATGTTTAAAGCCGAAATCGGCATTGTTGTTGATAGATCACTGCCGCATAGGCAGCTTAGAAATGGTACGCACATTACATAAAAATCACATATAAGATCACTGCCGCATAGGCAGCTTAGAAACAATCTTATTGGGTAACACGATATCAACGATTTGATCACTGCCGCATAGGCAGCTTAGAAATCACGGCAAGCAATCCGACTAAAATATGTTCAGATCACTGCCGCATAGGCAGCTTAGAAAATCAAAGACACATTGACAGAAGAAAAGGCAATGATCACTGCCGCATAGGCAGCTTAGAAATCACATTTCTACCCAACTTGGGTAACACGACGGATCACTGCCGCATAGGCAGCTTAGAAATGTTCTACCCAACTTTTTGGGTAACACGATATGATCACTGCCGCATAGGCAGCTTAGAAATTGAACAGTGTAGCGCCGTCACGTTCAGCTACTGATCACTGCCGCATAGGCAGCTTAGAAATACGTATGCCACCAAAATTGAATCATCGATGCGATCACTGCCGCATAGGCAGCTTAGAAACGGCGTTCCTCCGGAGTTCGTGAGCTACTCGGTGATCACTGCCGCATAGGCAGCTTAGAAATGCCTTGGATGGTCCTGTGATTAGCATCTTATGATCACTGCCGCATAGGCAGCTTAGAAAAATGATCGTAGGCCCCCATATCGTCAGGCTTCGATCACTGCCGCATAGGCAGCTTAGAAATCTGCCCCGAAACGAACTCCTCTCATCTCATCGATCACTGCCGCATAGGCAGCTTAGAAAGACTAAAATATGTTCACATGACGGTGCGACACGATCACTGCCGCATAGGCAGCTTAGAAAGGTAAAGCTGTTATTTTTTTCCATGATAAAACGATCACTGCCGCATAGGCAGCTTAGAAACAGCGTGTGAAAAAATATGGTATTATGTAGTATGATCACTGCCGCATAGGCAGCTTAGAAATGCAAGTCACCTGCCACCTGCAAGTCACCTGCGATCACTGCCGCATAGGCAGCTTAGAAAAGCCGATTTAAGCACACCGGGAAGACGTGCTAGATCACTGCCGCATAGGCAGCTTAGAAAATCTATCTATCTAGCTCTTGTGCTGTGGTTCCGATCACTGCCGCATAGGCAGCTTAGAAATATAATTTTTTTTGGCAGTAAAAAAGGGTAGAGATCACTGCCGCATAGGCAGCTTAGAAATTAACCGGACTGTTAGCTGTAAGGTGTGCAATGATCACTGCCGCATAGGCAGCTTAGAAATCACATTTCTACCCAACTTGGGTAACACGACGGATCACTGCCGCATAGGCAGCTTAGAAATGTTCTACCCAACTTTTTGGGTAACACGATATGATCACTGCCGCATAGGCAGCTTAGAAATCCGAGGTTTACGCCGGAAGAATGCCGGAAATGATCACTGCCGCATAGGCAGCTTAGAAAGGAGACGTAGTAAAACGTCACAATGGTCGTAAGATCACTGCCGCATAGGCAGCTTAGAAAATGTCTAAAATCCGTGCGGCTTTTACAAATGCGATCACTGCCGCATAGGCAGCTTAGAAACATGACGTTGATTAAGAATCTACAAAAGGAGGGATCACTGCCGCATAGGCAGCTTAGAAAATCTGTGCCAGCTCATCTTGCGACAGCTCCCGGATCACTGCCGCATAGGCAGCTTAGAAATCAAGAAGAACGGTGTACGGGTGCTTTCGGCGGATCACTGCCGCATAGGCAGCTTAGAAACGGTCGGTGTAGGTGCCGACAATCCCATAACCGATCACTGCCGCATAGGCAGCTTAGAAAACGTGAGATTTCCTTTTCTCCACGTGCGATTCAATCATTGCCGAGACAACAGAAAAACCATAAAACCAGCCTGACGGCTGTACGAACTACAACTCATCCGACGGCTCCGCCGCCACCTTCCCTAAAGGGCAAGGTCAAAACCAATTAAACCTCGCTTCGCTCGAGAAAAACAGTACTTTCTACATAGGTGGATTAGCAAACAGAAATGGTATAATAAGGTAGCAGGAGAGGAATCATTGCCGCAAAGGCAGCTTAGAAAAAAGATTGCTTTTGCTATCCTTGATTCGCTATGATCACTGCCGTGTAGGCAGCTTAGAAAACGTGGGATTTCCCTTTCTCCACGTGCGATTCGACTACTGCCGAGAGAACAGAAAAACCATACAACCAGCCTGACGGCTGTACGAACTACAACTCATCCGACGGCTCCGCCGCCACCTTCCCTAAAGGGCAAGGTCAAAACCACTTAAACCTCGCTTCGCTCGAGAAAAACAGCACTGCCGCACAGGCAGCTCATGTTTCTCTTTGAAAGGTTCACTTTGCTGAATCTTTCTTTTTTTATTTCTTTTTTGACGTTTCTTCAAAAAAATCTTTTGTTAGGCTCTTGAAGTGGACAGGATTTGTCATTGTAAAAATTATACTGATAGTAGAGGGGAGAGTGGGTGTCTGGGATGCGGGAAGGCATCCCATAGATGTGTCTGCTGGAATGGAGTGAGCATGATGGATTCGGTGGGAAGGATTACTCTGGCTGCCAGGAAGGGGCGGGGGAAGGATGCGGCGAAGGAGGTTTATATCGCTGCGTTTCCGGTCCTTCGCGCGCGTTTCTTTGAACGGTGCAAGGCGGCGCATATGACAGGGAATGCTGTCATGAACAGGATGGCGGAGGAGTACTTGTCGGATCTTGCGGCCGGGCGGGACCGGTCGCGTGAGCTTTTGTCACTGGTGGAAGGAGTGAAGGAAAGGATGGAGCAGCAGGGGGCGTCGGGTTCGCTTTTGACGGAGCGTTTCATTGCGCGTGTGCCAGCTTCGGTGAAGGATCGTCTGGCAGAGAACTGCGAGCATTACGGATGCTCGGTGAATGCGATGCTGAATGCTTTCATGTGCTGGTATGCGGTGAAGGGGGAGACTCTTTCGAAGGATACGAAGGAAATCCGCGGAGTGGAAAAGGGTGTAGTCACGAGTTTCAAGACTTCGTATGCGCTGAAGAAGAAGTTCATGTACCTTTGCCGGGCCAATGGGAGCGATGCGCGCTCGACGATCCTTGCTTTCATCGACGAGTACGGGCGTCATCCGGAGATGGTGGAGTCTGGTCTGCCGGCTCTTTCTTTTGAAATCGTGAAGGACTGCGCGGCAAGGGTGGAGATGCCTGAGTCTTCTCGTGATCTTCTGAAGGAAACGTGCAGCCAGGCGGGATTTGCGGTATCGAATGTGCTGACGGCTTTTATGGCGCTTTATGTGGAGTGGTATGGGAAGGATCATCAGGAAATGATGAAAAAGCTGGACAGCGCTAAGAATCCGTCGTCTTCGGATACGTCGCAGATGACGTTCTTCATTCTGGAAAGGGACAAGGAGGAGTTCGGGCGGATCTGCAAGGCGATGGGAAGGTCGCAGCGGGAGGTCCTGAATGATTTGGCGGCGTCGTTCGTGAAGAAGGGAAATGCGGATGGATTCAGCCCCGTCGCCATGGGCAGGGAAGGCTCGGCGATGGCAGCATTCCGCATGAATAAGGAGCTCAAGCGTGATTTCAAGAAGGCATGCCTGGATCTTTACCTGACGCCGACGGCAGTCCTGAATCATCTGGTGAGAAGGTTCATAGCAGAACACAAGTAAACCTGTTTTCCCCTAAGCAAAAAGGCTGCGGCGAAATGTGCAATCATTTCGCCACAGTCTTTTTATTATTGTCATTATTGTCTTTAGTCTTCTGCGAGAACTTCTTTCATGATGGAGACTGCTTTTTCAAGGTCTTCTTCAGGAATGTTGAGCGCAGGGAGGAGACGGATTTTTTCTTTCGCTGTCAGTACGACGACACCTTTTTCAAGGAGTTTGGGAACGATAGTGGAAACGTCTTTTTCTGGCTCGATGCCCCACATGAGGCCCATGCCTGCTACGGATTTGACGCCTTTGGCACCTTCGAAGCTTTCTTTGATGAATTTGCCTTTTTCAGCGACGGAATCAAGGAGCTTGTCATCGATGTAATCAAGGATGGCGAGGGCGCCTGCGCAGACGATCGGGTTGCCGCCGAAGGTGGAGCCGTGGGTGCCGCTGGAGAGGACGTCCTTTGTCTTTTCGCCGAAGAGGGTAGCTCCGATCGGAAGGCCGCCGCCCAGGCCTTTGGCAGTGGAGATGATGTCCGGGGTGACGTCGTAGTTCATGTAGCCGTAGAGTTTTCCTGTACGGCCATTTCCTGTCTGTACTTCGTCGACGACGAGGAGGATGTCATGTTCCTTGGCATAAGCGCCGACGCCTTCGAAGAAGTCTTTATCGAGGGGATGGACGCCGCCTTCGCCCTGGATAGGTTCTACCATGACGGCGCAGATTTCCGGATGGGCTTCGCAGAGTTTGATGAAGGCATCGAGGTCATTGGCCGGTGTGTAGAGGAATCCTTCTGTCAGGGGGAAGAAGTTCTGATGGAATACGTCCTGGCCGGTTGCAGCGAGGGTGGTGATGGTACGGCCGTGGAAGCTGTTGATCAGGGTGACGATGGTGGTTCTGTCCTTGCCGTACTTGTCGATGGAGTATTTTCTGGCTCCCTTGATGGCGCATTCATTGGCTTCAGCGCCGGAGTTGGAGAAGAATACGTCCTTCATGCCTGTCTTTTCGCAGAGCGCCTGTGCCAGGTCTGTCTGGGGCATGGTGTAGAAAAGGTTGGATACATGGTTCAGGGTATGGAGCTGCTTGGTGACGGCTTCGATCCAGGGTTCATAGGAAATGCCGAGGACGTCGACGCCGATGCCGGTGCCCATGTCGATGTATTCTTTGCCTTTGTCGTCATAGAGGTGGGATCCTTCTCCCTTGACGAAGCATACGGGGTATCTGTTGTAAGTGTGGGTGATGTAGGTCTTGTCTTTTTCAAATGTATTCATGGGTCTGGCTCCTTTTCTGTATTCGATCAGGCGGAGAACATGGTTCCGAGTCCTTCGTCGGTTAAGAGTTCGATGAGGAGAGCGTGCGGAATCTCTCCATTGATGATGAAGACTTTCTTGACGCCGCCTTTGATGGCGTCGGTGCATCCGTCGACTTTGGGGATCATGCCGCCTGCGATGGTGCCGTCTTTCTTGAGGGCTTCCGTCTCTTCGACGGTGAGGGACTTGATGAGGCTGCAGGGGTTGTCCTTGTCCTTGAGGACGCCGTCGATGTTGCTCATGAAGACGAGACATTCGGCGTTCAGGGCAGCTGCGATTTCAGTGGCTGCTGTGTCGGCGTTGATATTGTGCGGCTGTCCTTTGTCGTCGATGCCGACGGAGGAAATGACGGGGATGTAGCCGCCTGCGAGGAGGTTGTCGATGATGCCTTTATTGACGGCGTCGATTTCTCCTACAAGGCCGAGGGCCGGGTCCTTGGTGTGGACGTGAATGAGGTTGCCGTCTATACCGCAGAGGCCGGCTGCCTTTCCGCCAAGGGCGGTGAGTTCAGCGACAAGGCCTTTATTGATCTTACCGGCAAGGACCATCTGCACGACTTCCATGGTGTCTTCGTTCGTGACTCGGAGGCCGTTCACGAAGTGGGACTCGATGTGGAGGGCATCCAGCATATAGTTGATATCAGGGCCGCCTCCATGGACGAGGATGACATTGACGCCGACGAGGCGGAGGAGAAGGATGTCCTGCATGACGGATTTCTTCAGTTCCGGATCGGTCATTGCATTTCCGCCGTACTTGGCAACGACGTATTTTCCTGCGTATTCTTTGATGTACGGGATCGCCTGGGTGAGGATCTCGGCGCGTACTGCATTAGTTGCCTGGTTCATGGTAAGTCTCCTTTTCGGGGTATAAAGAGGGCTCCCTCCTTATGGAAGGAGCCGCTTTTGCTTAGAGGACAAGGCCGGTCTCTGCCGGGAAGCCGAGCATGATGTTCATGCATTCGATGGCAGCTCCGGAAGCGCCTTTGCCGAGGTTGTCAAAAGAGGCGAGGACGAGAATGCGGTCGTCGTTTCCTGCGATGTAGATGGTGAGGCTGTCTTTGCCGGCATCCTTGTTCGCATTGAGGAAGAGGCCGTTCGTTTCGTCGGTGGTAAGGTCAGAAATTTTGACGATATTAGAACCTTTGTAGCAGCGTTTGTAGATTTCATGGAAATCGTCGATGTCGACGGATCCGGGAAGTCCGCAGGGGAGCTGCAGGAAATGGGTGTGGAAGCCGATGGTGACCTGCATGCCGGCCACATAGTCGGCTACGATTGGTGAGAAGATCGGTTCTTCGCAGAGTTTGCAGACTTTCATGATTTCCGGAAGGTGCTTGTGCTTCTGGGAGAGTCCGTACTGGCGGGGAGCCTTGAGTTCTTCTCTCATGTTTTCTTCGTAGTCCTTGATCATGGATTTGCCGCCGCCGCTGTATCCGGTGAGGGAGAAGCAGTGGAGGGGGTAATTGATCGGGAGGACGCCGGCTTTGACGAGCGGGTAGAGGATGGAAATGACGCCGGATGCGTGGCAGCCCGGGACTGCGACTTTATCCGCTTTGGCGATGGCGTCTTTCTGCTGCTCGGAAAGTTCAGGGAATCCGTAGACCCAGTCCTCTTTCGTCCGGTGGGCAGTGGAGGTGTCGAGGATGCGGATGCCTGTGCCTTCGGTGGCTTTGACGATTTCCCTGGATGCATCATCCGGAAGGCAGAGGAACATGATGTCGGCTTCCTTGGCAAAGGAAACGATGGTGTCGATGTCCTTTTTCTTGTCTTCGGGAAGGGAAAGAAGGTCGATGTCTTTTCTGCCGGACAGGCGGTCGTGCAGGCGGAGGCCCGTGGTTCCTGATTCTCCGACGATAAAGACTTTTGGCAGTGATTTCTGTGTCATGATACTCATCCTTCTTTCTTATTCATGAATGGGATACTCGGCAAATGAGGCGACCATCACGGCTTTGATGGTCGGGAGTCTGTTGGCGGCTTCCTGGAAGGCCAGAGAGAACGGCGCTTCGAAGACGTCGTCTGTGACTTCGATGCCGTCGAGGCCGAATCTTTCGTAGATGTCCTTGCCGACTTTTGTCTCGGTATTGTGGAAGGCCGGGAGGCAGTGGCAGAAGACGGTGTCCGGATTTCCGGTGTTCTTGATCATGTCCATCGTGATGCGGTATGGCATGAAGAGTTTGATGCGTTCGCCCCAGAGTTCGTAGGGGTCGCCCATGGTGACCCAGACTCCGGTGTAGATGACGTCGAGGCCTTTGACGCCTTCTACGGGATCGTCGGTGAAGGTGAAGGTCGCGCCAGTCTTCTCAGCGATTTTCTGGCATTTGGCGAGGAAATCGTCTTCAGGGAAGAACTGGGCGGGTCCGATGATGCGGAAGTCCATGCCTGCAAGGGCTGCGCCTGCCATGAGGGCGTGCGCCATATTGGACTGTCCGTGTCCGACGTAAGCGAAGGAGAGTTCATTCAGAGGTTTATTGAAATGTTCCTTCAGTGTCAGGAAATTGGCGAGGGTCTGTGTCGGGTGGTCGTAGTCGGTGAGGCCGTTCCAGACGGGAACGCCTGCCTTGGCTGCGAGTTCTTCGACAGCGGACTGCTTGAAGCCTCTGTATTCGATTCCATCGAACATGGATGCGAGGACGCGGGCGGTGTCGGCAATGGATTCTTTCTTGCCGATCTGGCTGCCTGTCGGTCCGAGGTATGTGGTGAATGCGCGCTGGTCTCTGGCAGCGACTTCGAATGCACAGCGGGTTCGTGTGGAATCTTTTTCGAAGATGAGGGCAAAGTTCTTTCCCTTCAGTGTTTGGATTTCCTTGCCTTCTTTCTTGTCTTTCTTAAGAGCGGCTGCGAGGTCCAGGTAGTATGCGAATTCTTCGGGTGTGTAGTCGGTCATGCTCAGGAACGGTTTATTGAGTAAGCTTTTCATGATATACCTCTCAGAGGGAAATGTTCTTTCGAACGGGATTATTCTTTGGCTAAAGTTTCGAGGCAGGCGCCTGCTTCCATGATGATGCCCAGTGGAAGGATGGATTCGTCTAGAGCGAAGCTTGCATTGTGCAGGGCAGGAGTTCCTTCCTTGCCGGTGCCGAGCCAGAGGAAGGCGCCGGGGAATTTTTCAAGGTAGTAGGAGAAGTCTTCTGCACACATGGACGGGAATTCCGGATGGGTGATGTGTTCCTTGCCGATGTAGGTCTTGGCAACTTCATCGAGGAAGTCAATCTTTTCCGGTGTATTGATCGTGGCGCTGTGGCCGCGTACGTAGTTCAGTTCGGAATGGGTGCCAAACGTGTAGTCGAGCCCTTTGAGGAGTTCTCCCAGACGCTGTTCCATCTTGTCGCGGAGGGCCGGGGTGTACGTACGGACGGTACCTTCGAGGTAAGCATCTTCGACGCCTACGTTGTAGCGGGTGCCTGCATTCATGAGGCCGATGGTGCATACGACATTTTCCATCGGGTTCATCTCACGGGAGATGAGTGTCTGCACGTCGATGATGAAGTGGGCAGCGGCTACGAGAGCATCCGTGCCATTGTGCGGCTGCGCTGCGTGGGTGGATTTCCCTTTGACGTGGACGTAGAAACGATCGGATGCTGCCATGAGATTTCCTTTTTTCAGTCCGACCTGCCCGACGGGAAGTTCAGGCCATACGTGGAGGCCGTAGATTTCTTCGATGTCATCGAGCTTGTTGGAAGCGGCGATGTGGCGTCCGCCCCCGATGGAAGCTTCTTCTTCAGCCGGCTGAAATACGAGCTTCACTGTGCCGTGGAGCTGGCTCTTCATGGACTGGAGGACAGCGGCAGCGCCGAGAAGGATGGACATGTGGCCGTCGTGGCCGCATGCGTGCATGACGCCTTTGTTTTTCGAAGCAAAGGGCAGGCCTGTCAATTCGGTGACGGGGAGGGCATCCATGTCGGCTCTGAGGGCTACGGTCTTGCCGGGAAGATCGCCTTTGATAGTCCCAAGGACTGCCGTCCCGAAGAAGCCTGTTTCGAAGGGGATGCCGAGTTCAGTGAGGACCTGCTGGATATAAAGGGAAGTCTCTTTTTCTTCTCCGGACACTTCAGGATATTCATGGAAGTGTCGTCTCCATCCCACCACCTTTGGCAGGATCTGCGATGTTTTTTCCTTGACTTCCTTTTCGTACATTCCGAGGACCTCTTTTCTATGGCATAAATGCATGTTTATGCAATATTGCATAAACGATATTCGGCGGATATGTGGATTATTTCCATCAAATCTCAATTTTTGAAGAAATATAAAAATCCGCACGTTTTTGGATTGAAATAATAATACAACTTTTAGAATAAATATTCAATAAGTTACATAAATATTTTTTGAAAAATTTTTTGAGAGCGCATTCGGACCATGAAGTATAATAGAAAGGAATAAATACAGGCAGCCTGCCGGTCAGGCTCTGGCAAGGGGGGATCATGATGAATCAGCCGCGCGGCTCTATTAATAAGAAAAATATAATAAAGAAGGCAGTGCTTCTTTCCATGGGAGGGGCTCTCTTGATGCCGATTTCTTCCGGCGCAGAAGAGGTATATTCGCTTCCGGAGATGGTTGTGACGGCAGAAAAGATGCCAGTCGAATCGAAGAAGGAACCGCAGGCGGTCCAGGTCGTCGATCAGAAGGAAATCGAAAGCCTTGGCGCGGTGAATGCGACGCAGGCCCTGGAGCTTGTGACGGGAATCAACCTTTCAAGCGGGAAGGCCGGCAGCACGGCTTCCATGGGCGGCACGCAGGTGATGCTCCGCGGCATGAATACGAATCAGGTGCTGATCCTTGTTGACGGCAGGCGCATGGCGGATGAGGATACGAGCCAGACAAAGAATGCCTACCTTCTTTTAAGGATTCCTCTTTCCACGATCGACAAGATCGAAGTCGTGAGGGGTCCGTCGGGTGCGATGTACGGCTCAGACGGCATGGGCGGTGTCATCAATATCATCACGAAGAAGCCAGACAAGGAAGAAACGGTGCTCGGCTTCCACACGGGGGAGGCGGAGTGGGGCGAGGACCTCCGCTATACGACTGGGAAACTCGGCCGCTGGAATTCCTCCTTCCATTACAGCACGGCAAAGGTGCGCCCTCTTTCCTACAGGAACCAGGGGACGGATGAACGCGGCATCATAACGGACGGCTGGGATGTGCCGGGCTATGGCAGAAGACAGGAAATCGGGCTCGATACGGTCTATGATTTCGAGAACAGGAACGAGAACAAGGTGCGCTTCGGCGTGAATTACTTCGACGAATCGATGCTGACGCGCTTTGCTGACGGCGGCATGCAGATGGGCCGGTTGTACCTGCCGCTCCAGAAGGATGACAGGAGCCGCATCGACCGTCATGAGACGGACACGTTCCTCACGTATACAGGAAAGACGGACAGAAATGAATACGAAGGCAGCGTTTCCTACAGCCGCCTTACGAAGAATTCGAAGACGAGCAATGACCGTCCTGATTTTACGGGCATCCTTCCGCCATTCGTGAATTCCATGCTGGACACGTTGTACCCTGCCAGCGATTACGACAAGGCGGAGTACACGGAGTGGGCGCTTTCCGGAAAGGACACGATGACCTTTGACAAGCACCGCGTGACGTACGGCGGGGATTACCGCATGACGTCGTACACGGGGACGCGCCTCGGCGAAGGAAAGGAAGAAGAAGGGCACAGCATCGAGAATGCGGCGCTCTATGTGACGGATTTCTGGACGATGGGCGGGGGCGTGACGCTGACACCATCCTTCCGCATGGAGCATAACAACCGCTTCGGTGATTACGGCGTGCCAAGACTGGGCGCGACATGGGAGCTGGATCCCCATAACAGGATCAAGGCAGACTATGGCGCCGGATACCGCGCGCCGACAGTTTCGGAAATGTACCTCAATCTCAATCATTTCGCTTACCGCATTTACGGCAATCCCGATCTTTCTCCGGAGAAATCCCGCTCCCTCGATCTTTCATATGAATGGGAATTGGGAAATCTCAAGGGCAAGGTGACCTGGTTCAAGAACCGCGTGAAGAACCTGATCGACATCGTGCAGGTGAGCGATGCCGTCTACCATTATGAAAACGTGAACCGCGCCGACATCGAGGGCGTGGAGACAGAGCTTTCCGCGCCGATGGGAAGCCGCTGGAACTGGCGACTTTCGCATGTGTACCTCGATGCCGAGAACAAGACAGACGGCACGATGCTCGACAACCGCGCGCGCCATACGGTGACGGCCGCTCTTTTCTATGATGATCATGATGATTACGGCTGGTCGGGCGCCATCTGGGATACCTTCCAGGACCACTACCGCTTTGATGATGAAGCGTATACATTCCAGACGCTGAACACGTCCATCCGGAAACGCTGGGACGACTGGTCCATGACGGCGGGCGTCTATAACTGGTTCGACAAGAAAGTGGACGACCTTTACGTCCATGGAAGAGAATGGTTCACAGGCATGCAGGTCAGACTGTAAGCGGGGTATTATAAAGAGGCTATTATATAGAGAGCTGCGGGAATGCGATGCATTTCCTGCGGCTTTTTCTTTGCATGAATGCATTTCCTGAATGGGAAAGCGGCGGATACTCCCGTTTCGCTTCTATGACAATCTGTATGAAATGGAATAGTATTTCGGTAATTATGTGGTATTTCCAGCCATTTTCAGGGAATATTTCTGATTTTGAGGGATTATAGATAAAAGTGTACTCTTTTTCTAAAAAATATTGACTATTTTTGATATTTTCTGAAATATTTTACTTTTAATTGAAAAAGTGTGATATAATAACATCAATGAGCAGGCATGTACTAACGAGAACGGACAACCGAGAAACGTAAATCATGGGAGAGACGCTTGTAGTGTTCTCTTTTTTTAGTGCCCGGGAGCGGATGGATCCGCAGATACGAAGACCCGGAAGATGCAAAGATGCATAGATTGAGACGCCTGCCTTTTTTATTAGCGATGAGCGAATGCGTACCCATGGCGCACACAGGAGGAAACACATGTACGAAACTTTTGACGAATTAGGAATCCAGCCGGAAATTCTGCAGGCCGTAAAGGATATGGGGTTCGAGGAACCGACCCCGATCCAGAAGGTCTCCATTCCAGTAGCACTTTCCGGAAAGGATCTGATTGGTCAGGCACAGACAGGCACAGGCAAAACCGCAGCATTCGGTATCCCTGTACTGGAACGCATTGACACAACAAAACCAGGTCCGCAGGCAGTCATCCTTTCGCCAACCAGAGAACTGGCTATCCAGTCCGCTGAAGAAATCAACCATCTTGCACAGTACCTGCCGATCCACGCACTGCCGATCTACGGCGGTCAGGATATTGAACGCCAGTTCAAGGCACTCCGCAAGAAACCAAACATCATCGTAGCTACCCCGGGCCGTCTGATGGACCATATGAAGCGCGGCACGATCGACCTCTCCAATGTACAGATTCTCGTCCTTGATGAAGGCGATGAAATGGTCGATATGGGATTCATCGACGACATCCGCACGATCCTTGCTGCTATTCCGGAAGAAAGACAGACCATGTTCTTCTCCGCTACCATGCCTGGACCGATCCGTGAACTCGCTGAAACATTCCTGAAGGACCCGGAAGTCGTCAAGATCAAGGCTGCTACCGTAACCATCGACCTGATCGAACAGGAATACATCGAACTGCCGGACCGTCAGAAATTTGACGCACTCTGCCGTCTGCTCGATATGCAGGATCCCGAACTGGCTATCGTATTCGTACGCACCAAGCGCCGCTGCGATGAAGTCACCGAAGCTCTGAAGAAGAGAGGCTACATGGCCGAAGGTCTTCACGGTGACCTGTCCCAGCAGAAGAGAGACACCGTCGTACGCCAGTTCAAGGAAGGCACCATTGATATCCTCGTTGCTACCGACGTCGCTGCCAGAGGCCTTGATATTTCCGGCGTCACACACGTTTACAACTTCGATATGCCGCAGGATCCGGAAATCTATGTACACCGCGTAGGCCGTACAGGCCGCGCAGGACAGACCGGTCTTGCTACGACATTCGTCATTTCCAGAGAAATGGGCCAGCTGCGTGACATCGAAAGAGTCATCCGCCGCCGCATTACCCGCCGCTCTGTACCGACACTGACCGAAGTCATGGAAGAAAACCAGAAGGCTGCCATTGAAAGCCTTTCCGAAGCAGCTCAGGCTGGCGGACTCGAACAGTTCCGCGAAAGCGCCGAAGAACTCCTGAATGACCAGGACTCCGTATCCCTCGTTGCAGCAGCTATCAAACTGCTGACCAAACAGCCGGACGTTACTCCGGTCAAGATCACGGAAGAAGCTCCGAACTTCAGAAGAAGAAGCGGCGGCGGACACCGTCGTTTCGAAGGCGGAAACCGCCCGAGAAGACACTTCGAAGGACGCGGCGACCGTGAAGGCCGCGGCGACAGAGAAGGACGCCGTTTCGAAGGAAAGCGCGGAGGCCGTCATTTCGAAAGCGGTCGCGGCAATCGTCCGAAAGGACCGAAGAGCCCGAGAGTGCAGGACTCCAATTTCAAATCATACTTCAAGAACTCTGACTGATTAGAGGGCTTGAATGAAAAGAGGCCGGGATTATTCCCGGTCTTTTGGATTTTCTGAAACAAGACTAAAAAGAATTTTTTCGATACTGGCAATTTCAGGGGAAACAGAGTATCTTAAATACAGGAATCCAAATTTCCAAGAAGGAGGAATGTTCCATGAAAAAAATTACCATGATCAAGATCCCGGGATGCCCGTACTGCGCAAAAGCGAAGAAGGCATTCGAGGAACTTTGCCAGAAACCGGAATATGCCAATGCAGAAGTAGAAGTGATCGATGAACAGCTGCAGCCGGAGCTCGTCACTCCATACAACGGCAAGTACTACTATGTACCGAGCCTCTTCATCGACGGGGAAAAGCTTTTCGAAGCCCAGCCCGGACAGGATTACGAGACAATCAAGGCAGCTGTAGAAAAAACCTTAAAAGCTGCTGCGGAATAAACGGTAGCAAAAAAGGTGCTGTGACAAAATGGTTTATCATTTTGCCACAGCACCTTTTTCTATTGGAATATTCCATTAAAGGATTATCTAACAAATGTATTTATTTGTTCTGTCTGAAAACCTAAAAACCTCGCTGCGCTCGAGAACTACTGTATTCCCCGGCTTCGCCGGGACCTTCTCCTTCGGAGCAAGGTTAACACCCTTAAACCTCGCTTCGCTCGAGAAAAGGAAAAGGCAGCGTTTTAACGAATTTTGTCACAGCCCCTTTTTATTATTCATTGACAGGTTCTTTTTCTGCATTTTCCCGAAGGATTTCCAGGAGGTCCCTTGCGGCAGGAGAGAAGATCTGGCGCTTTTTCCAGACGATGTACATGCGGTTGGAAAGGACGGGTGAAAGGGGACGGACGGCAAGGCCGTTTCCTGATTCGGCAAGTCCCGCGAAGGTGAGAAGGATGGCCATGTGATTTTTGACGAAGCGGGTGCCGTTGTAGAAAAGGTTCAGGAATCCGAAGATGGTCAGCTCATCGCGGCGGCTTCCGCACCAGCGCGGCAGGTCGGCGAGGAAGGACTGCTTGGACATAATAATGGGTTCATTTTTTATATAGTCAAAGGTAAGGCTCTTCTTGGCGGCTAGCGGCGAGTCCTCGGGAATGACGGCGCACCATGTATCGACGCCGGGAATCCGGATGGAGTCGTAGCGGTCAAGGTCCGGCGGTTCGACGATGATGGCAAAGTCGATGAGGCCCTGTTCCAGAATGCTTGTGACGATGGCTGTGTCTCCGCTTGTGATATGGCAGCGGAGGAAGGGGCGTTTCTTCTTGATTTTTTTGACGGCAAGGGCCAGGTGGTCGATCAGGACTGATTCAGCGCAGCCGATGCGGACGTCTCCTCCCAGGCTGTCAGAGAGCGCGCGGAATTCAGACAGCGTCTTATCCGTGAGGCCTATGATGTCAGCGGCTCTTCTTTCAAGGAGCTCGCCTTCTTCCGTCATGACAAGATTCCGTCCTTCCTTGCGGAAAAGTTTTCTTCCCAGCACTTCTTCCAGGGATTTCATCTGGACAGAGAGCGTTGGCTGTGAAATATGAAGCGATGAGGCCGCTTTTGTCATGCTGCCGAGCCGCGCGATTTCCAGAAAATTCCTGAGCAGTTCAATATCCATAGTCGTTCACTCCTTTCCTTCATTATAACTTAATCTATTAAGAAATCTAATAGATAACGATTATATATTAATATTAGTAATTTATTTAGATTGAAATTATACTATACATAGATTGAGTGATGCAGAAAGGAAGGATGGAAATGAAGAAGAAATGGGCGGCCATTGCCGCATTGAGCCTGCTCCTGGCTTTTGGCGGAACGACTGCGTGCGGATATTCTGGCAGGTCAGGCAAGTACGATTACTGTACAGACATCGAAAGGAGATCAGCCATTGAAACTGACAAATGAATGGGACAAGGTATTCCCGAAGAGTGATTTAGTCGATCACCAGAAGGTGACATTCCATAACCGCTACGGCATTACACTTGCCGCAGATATGTATACACCGAAGAATGCAAAAGGAAAGCTTTCTGCCATCGCTGTTGCAGGACCGTTCGGTGCTGTGAAGGAACAGTCTTCCGGACTTTATGCACAGAAGCTGGCAGAAATGGGCTATCTGACGATTGCCTTCGATCCGTCCTTTACCGGTGAAAGCGGCGGCACGCCAAGAGACGTGGCATCCCCGGATATCAATACGGAAGATTTCTCTGCTGCCGTAGATTTCCTCTCCACAAGAGACAATGTAGATCCGAACCGCATCGGCATCCTCGGCATCTGCGGATGGGGCGGTATGGCTCTCAATGCAGCTGCCATGGATACAAGAATCAAGGCGACAGTTACTTCCACCATGTATGATATGTCCCGCGTCACGGCCAACGGATACTTTGACAAGATGACGCCGGATGACAGATATGAAATGAGGAAGGCTCTGAACGAACAGAGAACAGAAGACTACAAGAATGATACGTATGCCAAGGCCGGCGGTGTCGTCAATCCGCTTCCGGATGATGCGCCGTTCTTCGTGAAGGATTACCACGCTTACTACAAGACAAAGCGCGGCTATCATCCGCGTTCCGTCAATTCGAATGCAGGATGGAACAAGACATCAGCGCTCTCCTTTATGAACATGCCGCTTCTCTCCTACGCAGGGGAAATCAGAAGCGCTGTTCTCATCGTCCATGGCGACAAGGCGCATTCTTACTACTTCAGCCAGGATGCATTCAAGAAGCTGAAGGGGGACAATAAGAAATTCCTCTCCATTCCGGGCGCCGTTCACACGGACCTCTACGACCAGATGGATATCATCCCGTTCAAGGCCATTGATGAATTCTTCCAGGAATACCTGAAATAAGGTAAGGATAAAAGAAATAAAGAAATAAGGTAAAAAGAAGCTGTGATGAAATGTGCGATCATTCCATCACAGCTTCTTTTTATGAATTATTTAATCCGCCAGAAGTTTTTCCTTGAGGGAAAGGTAGGCGTCGGTGTAGTAGGGACGGAGCTGGGATTCCCTGAGGTCATAGCCGTACGGACGGCGGCTAACGGCAAGGAGCGGCGGCGTCTGGATGCGCTTGGCGACGGCGAATCCGGAGAAGAGGTTCCACCATTTCTCAAGGTCTTCAATGAAATCTTTGGCGGTCGGGAAAATGTTGGAGACGATGATGGAGCAGCCGATGAGATCTTCGAGATTTCCTTTGGCGTAAGCTTTGAGAATGTCTTCGGGGGTCTGCCTCTGCCATGGTTCGATGAAGCTTCTGAAGAGGTAGTCGTGGTATTCGTAAATCAAAGGATCGCCTTTTCCTTGTGTGACGTCCTGATTCTCGGAGAGTTCGGCGCTTGGCATGACGGTGAAGATGCCTTCGGGGATGACGGCTCTTCCATACCATGCATTGAGTTTTCTTCCCAGATCGTAAATCTGGTACTTCCAGAGGTCGGCCGTTGCGGCAAAGGCGCCGGCAAGGTCGCCGTAGAGGGTGCCGTAGCCGACGGTCGTTTCCGTCTTGTTGGCGTTGCAGGTGAAGATGCCGCCAAAGGCAGCGGAGAGTGCGGCGAGGATACGGCTGCTGCGGTCGCGTGCCTGCATATTTTCCTTCATGAAGCCGGTCAGGTGGACGGTGTCGTCAGGAAGGGGAAGGCCTTCGAGCGCATCGGCCGTCTCGTCGATGAAGTCTCCGATCGGTACCGTCAGGAGCTGGCAGCCAAGGTTCTTGGCAAGCTCGGCAGCAAGGCCTTTTGTGAGCTCGGAGTTGTAGCGCGTGGGCGTATTGACGAGAAGGATATTTTCGGCCGGAAGGATCGAGCGGTAAAGCGCTGCATTGACAGCAGAATCGATTCCGCCAGATACGCCGATGACGACCTTGCTTGCGCCGATCGCTTTCAGGAATTCGGATGTGCCGTAGCGGAAGGCAGGAAGGAGAAGATTTTCATCTGTCGGTTCCATTTCCGTTTCGGGTGCGAGCGTCAGGTTTTCCTGATTGAAGTAGAAGGTCGAGCGCTCGTCGGTGAAGGGATTGGCTTCCGCAATAAGCTGCCCGTCCTTGTCGTAAGCGGCTGTCATGCCGTCGTAGGTGTAGCAGTCTTTTCCGTTGTTCTCAAGGCCGCGCCTGTTCACATAGAGCATCGGGATGGAAAGGCGGGAGAGGGATTCAGAGAACATCCTGTGGCGCTTGCCGTCTTTTCCCATCGTGAAAGGGGAGGCGGAAAGGTTCAGGAACAGGGAAATGCCTTTTTCTGCGAGGATGGACATCGGGGAAATGCGGTAGTTTTCATCCCAGCTGTCTTCGCAGAGGACGATGCCGCAGCGGAGCTCTTCTTTTCCTGCAGGAAGGACGAAGGGGGCAAGGATATCTTCCGGACGTTTCCCTTCTTCGAGCGCCAGAGATTCCAGGGAGGTGAAGTAGCGGCGGTCGTCAAAGCAGCGGTAGTCGGGAAGGAGCGTCTTCACAGTGAAGGGAAGAGGGCTTCCTTCAGGATAAATGAAATGGCCGTTTGATGCGGCAAATGCGGCATTGTACTTTCTGGGACGGCCGTCGTCATTGATGAGGTCCCAGTCGACAGCAAGGCTTCCCCAGACGATCGTGAGGCCCTTGGAAAGGGCGGCGACTTTTTCGTTGGCGCGTTCGCATTCTTTCAGAAAAGCATTCTGATCCCAGATGTCACCGATGAGGTAGCCCGTGAGGCACATTTCCGGAAGGACGAGGATATGGGCGCCCTCGGCCCTGGCAAGTGCAGCCTCTTTTTCAATCTGTTTCAGGTTTTTGCGGATGTGGCTCGGGACGGCGGCCAGCTGCGCGGTGCGTATTTTGATCATGTTGGCTTCCTTTGCATAAAAAGCCGGATGGGTATCCGGCGTAATCTTCTACTCCATTTTACAAAAGGCTTACCTCGATGTAAATGCATAATGGACAGGTTTGTTATATAATTAAATTGATTCATTATTTTTATTTACGGAGAATGCATGGAAAGATACAATACGTATTCAGATCATTTGAAAAAGAAGTATGGAGAGAAGGTCTACAAGATCCCGATCTCGCTGCCTGTCACCTGTCCGAACAGGGACGGCAGCCTGTCAAGCGAGCCGTGCATATTCTGCGGCTCCATCGGTGCGGATTATGAGACGAAGGCTGTCGGTCTTCCGATTACGCGCCAGCTCGACAGGAGCATTGCCCATGTGGGGCCCAAGTACAAGGCGAAGAAGTTCATCGCCTATTTCCTGAATTACACGAATACGTATGCGCCGCCGGAAGATTTCCGCTCCTGGGTGGAAGAGGCGATGGCGCATCCTGACGTGGTAGGGGTCGACGTATCGACAAGGCCGGACTGCGTCAATGAAAGATACCTTGAAATTTTGAAGGAATCATCAGAGAAGTATGGCAAGGACGTGACGGTGGAGCTGGGGCTCCAGAGCTCGAATGCGCACACGCTCCTCAAGCTTGGCCGCTGCCACACGGCGGCTGAGTATGTCGATGCAGCGCTCCGCATCAGGCGCTACGGCTTCGATCAGTGCACGCATGTCATTGCCGATCTTCCCTGGGACGACCGGGTGGATGTCATCGAGACGGCGAAGCTCATTTCCGTCCTTCCTGTGACGGAGGTGAAGATCCACTCCCTTTACATCGTGAAGGGGACGGAGCTCGCGAGGATGTATGAGAGAGGAGAGGTCACGCTTTCCTCGATGGAAGAGTACATGGAAAGGGTCGCCCTTTTCCTGGCATATCTTCGGAAAGACATCGTTATCCAGCGGATCGTCGGAAGGGCGTCTGGCGGCAATACGCTTACGGTCAACGGCGGCTCTCCCTGGTGGGAGGTCAAGAGCCGGATCGACGAGCTTTTGGAAGAAAGAAATATCACGCAGGGCTGTCTTTGCGATTATATAGACGGAAAAGCTGTCCGGCACTTTTTATAATTTGGCATCATGGCTTATAGCCAGGGAGGTTGAATGGCCATTACGAAGGAAAGAACAGAAGAGATCGTTATTGGAGATCTGCAGGAAGCACAGCACCTTTTTGAAAGAGACAGCTCGTACCTCAAGATCATCGGGGAGCATTACGGCGCAGACATTTCCGGCCGCGGCAACATGATCCGCATCAAGGGCGAAGAGGAGGCTGTGGAGAACAGTCTTCACGTCATCGCGCGCATCCGCCACATGATTGCAAGCCGCATCCGCCTTGCGGAGCGTCAGGTACGCCTTGTGATGTCGCTCATCGATCAGGGGAAGGAAAATCTCCTGCAGGAAATGGAAGACGATATCATCAATTTCACGAAGAACGGCGCGCCGATCCGCCCAAGAACGCTGGGGCAGAAGCTCTATGTGGACACGATCCGCAGGAACTCCATCACGTTCGGCATCGGGCCTGCAGGTACGGGCAAGACGTACCTCGCCGTGGCACTGGCTGCTTTTGCTCTTCGGAATCATGACGTGCAGAGGATCATCCTCGTGCGTCCGGCAGTCGAAGCAGGGGAGAAACTTGGTTTCCTTCCGGGCGATATGCAGGAAAAGGTCAATCCCTACCTGCGTCCGCTCTTTGACGGCCTGATGGATATGTTCGGACCGGAGGAATTCACCCGCCTGCAGCAGAAGGGACAGATCGAAGTGGCGCCGCTTGCCTACATGCGCGGACGTACGCTGGAGAAGTCCTTCGTCATTCTCGATGAAGCGCAGAATACGACGGTCGAGCAGATCAAGATGTTCCTGACGCGCCTCGGCTTCCGCTCAAAGATGATCGTGAATGGCGACGTGACGCAGATCGACCTGCCGCCGAATGTCAGAAGCGGTCTCATCGATGCAGAGCGCGTGCTGAAGGACGTCAAGGATATAGGCCATGTCCATTTCAGCGAAGATGATGTCGTGCGCCATGATCTGGTCGCAGCGATCATCCATGCCTATGAAGAGGATGCCAGACACAGGAACAAGAACGGATCCCGTAAAGGGGAACGGAAAGAAAACAAGGAAGGCTGAACGGAGGAACCGGAGATGGAAATCACCATTAATTACAGCGATATGAAATTTTACAGCGAAGATCTGGAGAAACTGATCCGCATGGTACTGACGGAAGGCGCCAAACAGCAGAAGGTGGCAGAGGATGCTGAAATCAGCGTGCTCATCTGCGATGCAGACACGATCCATGAGCTGAACCGCGATTACAGGGATGTAGATGCGCCGACGGACGTCCTTTCCTTCGCACTGAATGAAGGCGAAGACGATGTGCCGGAAGAAGAAACGGAACTGGGCGACATCGTCATCAATCTTGACCGCGCCGTCAGCCAGGCTGAGGAATACGGCCACAGCCGCGACAGGGAAGTGGCATACCTTTCCGTGCACGGATTCCTCCATATCTTAGGCTACGATCATTATGATCCCGAGGAAAAGAAGGCCATGAGAAAGGCAGAGGAAGATATCCTTTCTGCCTGCGGACTTTCCCGCATCATGACAGAAGGAAAGCTGGAAGCAGAACATGCCGAAGGAAGAGATTAACGAAAAGACGGCCGAAAGGCTTCTCCTTGCCGCTAGGGAAGCAAGGAAGAACAGCTACTCGCCTTACTCCCTCTATCCGGTGGGAGCTGCCGTCCTGGCAGAAAGCGGCAAAGTCTATGCAGGATGCAATATGGAAAACGTATCGTATCCGGCCTCCCTCTGCGCTGAAAGAAATGCGATCGGAAGCGCAGTGGCAGCAGGCGAAAGGAAATTTCTTGCCATTGCCGTCATCGGAAGCCATGACAGTTATACGATGCCCTGCGGCGTCTGCCGCCAGGTCATTGCGGAATTCAAGATACCGCTCATCATAGCCGGCCGGTCGGAAAAGGATTACCGGACATTTACGCTTGAGGGAATCCTTCCCTATGCGTTTGAAGAAGATTCATTGAAGAAAGAACAGGAGAACCCATGACAGAAAATACAGGTTTCCGTTCGGGATTTGCAGCCCTCGTAGGCCGCCCGAACGTAGGAAAGTCCACGCTTTTGAACGCGCTTCTCGGCGAGAAGGTGTCCATTGTTTCCTCCCACGCCCAGACGACAAGAAATAAGATCACAGGCGTCTGGAACGGAGACAATGCGCAGGTCGTATTCCTGGATACCCCGGGCATGCACAAGCCGCAGAGCAAATTAGGAGAAGCCATCCGCCAGAGCACAATCGATGCCTTAGAAGAAGTCGATCTCATCGTCTTCCTCTGCGCCATCGACGATCCGGTCGGAGCCGGCGACAGATACATCCTCTCCCTTCTGGAGAACAGGAAGGTGCCGGTCATCCTCGTCCTTTCCAAGATTGACCTCATCCCGAAGGAACAGCTTCTCCTGAAGATTGCGCAGTACAGCCGTCTCTACGATTTCGCTGACATTGTCCCGATTTCCGCAAAGACAGGCGACAACCTTGACGAACTGATGAATACGATCAAAAAGTACCTGCCGGAAGGGCCGAAGTACTTCCCTGACGACATGGTCACTGACCAGCCGGAAAGAAATATCGCGCAGGAAGTCGTCCGCGAAAAGCTCCTCATCCGCACCAGGGATGAAGTGCCGCATGCGATCGGCGTTTATTCTGAAGAATTCCGCGAAGAGGAAGACGGACGCATTTACATCCGCTGCACGATCTACGTGGAACGCCCGACGCAGAAGGGTATCATCATCGGAAAGAACGGAAGCCTCCTGAAGGCGGCCAAGAAGGATGCGACAAGGGAACTGAAGAAGATCCTGGGCGCTCCGGTCGATCTCGACCTCTGGGTCAAGGTCAGCAAGGACTGGAAGAACAAGGATTACATCCTTCGCGAACTCGGCTACAAGGAACATAAGTAATAGTAATATATAAGGTAGGAAACCTTTTGTCATCAAGGGGGAATGACTTATTAGTACCAATGTGCAGTGGATAGGCATATTCCTGCTTATTGCACTGGCAGCGTCGTTTTTCAATTACAAAAGCACGCTGGTTAATTTTTCCTTTGCGCGCATGCGCAAGAAGTACATCGAGGACAATGATGAGCAGGATCCCGCGCTCATTGAGAAGGTAGCGCCGTACTACCAGCATACTTCGCAGGTGCTGGGCGGCACTCAGCTGTCCTTTGTCGTGTGCGGGGCTGTTTTCGGCGTGTCCATTTTCGGCATCGACGCAGCCATCTATGAAGAATTCATTGCGGTCCTTGGCGAAGATATGGCCTGGGCGGGGGTTCTGACGGCCATCATCTTCTCAGCGCTCGCATTGGCCGCCTACTGGATCGGGACAATCCTGATCCCGGGCTCGCATGCGCTTGTCGAACCGCTTCCGATTCTGGCGGGGCAGACATGGGTGATCAGCATGAACCGCCACCTCTTCCGTCCGATCGTCATGCCGGGGCTTTACCTGATCAAGAAGTTCTTCAAGTGGAGAAACATACCGCTTCGGAACGAAGTCAATTTCACGTATACAGAAGATGAAATCCGCTGCATCGTCGAGGAAAGCCACAGGAGCGGCAGGCTGAATGCCCTGGAGAACACGCTCATCAAGAATTCCTTCGATTTCTTCAATCTCATGGTCCGCGATGTCATGGTGCCTAGAAGCGATATGGTCGTCCTCAATTATGAAGATGAAATCGACGAAATGCGCCGCACGATTTCAAAGGCGCACCATACCTGCTATCCGGTCTGCATGGACGACAAGGACCACATCCTGGGATTCATCCATGTGAAGGATTTCCTGGAAAGCCTTCTTCATGGCGAATTCAATGTGAAGCGGATCATGAGGGATATCCTGATGGTTCCGGAAACGATGCCGGCGCCGACGCTTCTCCAGCTCATGAAGAATACAAGGACGTACCTGGCGGTCGTCGTCGATGAGTACGGCAGCACGTCGGGCCTTGCGACGCTTGAAGATCTGATCGAAGAGCTCGTGGGAGAAATCCCGCAGGGCGCTGACCAGGCTCCCTATGAGATCATCAGGAAGGGAGAAGGCGTCTACGAATTTGACGGCACGGTCATTCTGGAAGATGTCTCCGACAGGCTGGAAATCGATCTGGCAGAAGAAGACAAGAATGCAACGATCGGCGGCTTCGTATTCTCAAGGCTCGAACGCATCCCGAAAGTCGGGGACTCGATCGAGTTTGGCGGCTGGCGCTTCACGGTGCTGCGCGTGGCAGGTTTCCGCATCGTACGCCTGAAGGCAGAGAAGATTGCGCCGCCTGAAGGGGAAGCAGAAGAAGCTCCGGAGGAAAAACATGAGGCCTGAGATCCGCTCGATGGAAGGCATCGTCCTCCGCGCGGGAAAGGGACGCGAAGGGGGCAGGCTCGTTTCCGTCTTTACAAGGAAAATGGGATTTCTCCGCTTAGGCGTTTCGAGGCAGGCGCTTTCCCGCTACGGCACGGGGCTCATGCTTCCTTTTGCTCATATCCGGTTCACCGGCGCTTTCTATCCGGATTACAGTATTATGACGCAGTACGAAGGAGGCCTTCTCTTCGACATGATGGCGATTCCCTATGAAGAGATGAGCGAATGGTACTATGTCATCGAGCTTGCCTTGCTTCTTTTTCCGGAAGAAGAGGCGGATGAAGAGGCTTTTGATACGCTCCTTTCCGGAGGACGCGCGGCAAAAACAAGGAACAGAAGGGTGACGGCTTTCGTGACAGCAGTCAAGCTTCTTGCCATTGCAGGCTTTGATCCTGCGCAGGACGAACCGGCTGGCGAGCACCATCTTTCTTCCGGCGCGCTTTCGCTTCTTTCTTCTTTCTGCGATTACAGATGGGAAAAGCCTTTTGAAGGGACAATTCCTGCCTCCCTTTTCAATGAAGCGGCCGAATACCTTGATCGTTTCATCACGGAATACTGCGGAATGACTCTTCATACCGCAGGTGCTTTTACGGATAAAAATACGAAATTCTGACAACTTTATCTGAGTCTGATGAGGGCTGTTTCCTTGGGAGACGGCCTTTTTTGATCGATAAAGGCTTGCTTTGCCTGAAAATGCATAGATAACTATTCAATTATGACCGTTTTTGCATATACGCATTTATAACTTGCAATATAACAAGGGTGCATATATACTAGTAGAAATAAATGGGAGAAATGGGAACTTTTTTTAATTAACAGAGGAGGAATCATATTGTTTAGCAGACTCCAGAGCACTCTTTCAAGAGTCGCACTCATCAAGCAGATTGCAGTCGGTCTTGTCATCGGCATCCTGATTGCAGTCTTCGCGCCGGGAGCTATTCCGGCCGTATCCATCCTCGGCGACCTGTTCGTCAAGGCATTAAAGGGCGTCGCTCCTGTTCTCGTTTTCCTCCTTGTCATGAACGCCATGGCACAGCGTAAGGAAAATGCAGAAGGAAGCATGAAGCCAGTCGTTATGTTGTACATCATTGGTACATTCTGTGCGTCTCTCGTAGGCGTTACAATGTCCTTCCTCTTCCCGACCACGCTGACTCTCCAGGTCGCTCCGGACACGCAGCTGGCTCCGCCAAGCGGCATCATCCAGGTCCTTCACAACCTGATCCTGTCCGTTGTCGATAACCCGGTCGCAGCGCTCATGAATGCAAACTACATCGGCATTCTTGCATGGGCTATCATTTTCGGCATTGCGCTGAAGAGCATGGGAAGCGGCACGACAAAGACCTGCCTCAATGATATTGCAGCAGCTATTACGAAAGTGGTTACCTGGGTCATCCACTTCGCACCGCTCGGCATCATGGGCCTTGTCGCTGAATCCGTCGGCACCGCAGGTCTTGGAGCACTCATCGGTTATGTACAGCTTCTGGGCGTACTCATCGGCTCCTACTTCATCGTAGCACTTGTCATGAACCCGGCTATCGTTTTTGCCCGTCTTCATGTGAATCCGTATCCGCTCGTTCTTACGACCCTTCGTGAAAGCGGCGTGTACGCATTCTTCACGAGATCTTCCGCAGCGAACATTCCTGTCAATCTGACACTTTGCCGCCGTCTTGGTCTCAATCCTGACCTGTTCACCATTTCCATCCCGCTTGGCGCTACCATCAACATGGCAGGCGCATCCATTACCATTTCCGTCCTGGCTCTGGCAGCTGCCAATACGCTGGGCATTAACGTGGATCTGCCGACAGCACTTCTTCTGTGCCTTGTCGCAACCGTCGGCGCTTGCGGCGCTTCCGGCGTAGCAGGGGGCTCGCTCCTTCTGATTCCGGTTGCCTGCGCATCTTTCGGTATCGGCAACGACATTTCCATGCAGGTCGTAGGCGTAGGCTTCATCATTTCTGTACTGGAAGATGCCTGCGAAACGGCTCTCAATAGCTCTTCCGACGTTCTCTTCACAGCTACGGCTGAATTTGCAGAACGCAGAAAAGAAGGAACCTTCCACAAGGAAGACATGGTTCCGCACGATGCTGCTGAATAAAATTTAAAAAAGAAGGCTGTGACAAAATGTACAAGCATTTTGCCGCAGTCTTTTTTATTGCAAAAGTGACTCCCTGTTTTAGCAATAAATGTACGCTTTTTGATATAAAAGGGAATATGGGAAAGGAAGGGGATGCTGGCGGCAGATACTGGGATTATTTGGCATCTGAGAAGATGAGAGAGCCTGAAACAGATAGAAAGGCGTTTAAGTGTTTCTGAATTTGCATTTTAGTATAAAAAGCTTGCATCATTGTATGCACTGAGTGTATACTAATGAAAATAAATGAGTAAAAGGAAATCATTTATTACTTTTTTATCAAATGGGAGGAATTACAATTGTTTAGCAGAATTCAGAGCACTCTTTCAAGAGTGGCACTCATCAAGCAGATCGCCGTCGGCCTTATCATCGGCGTTCTCATCGCCATCTTTGCGCCGGGAGCCATTCCGGCCGTATCCATTTTGGGCGACCTCTTCGTCAAAGCATTGAAAGGCATTGCGCCTGTTCTCGTTTTCTTCCTTGTCATGAACGCCATGGCACAGCGCAAGGAAAATGCAGAAGGCAGCATGAAGCCGATCATCGTTCTTTACGCAGTCAGCACATTCTGTGCTTCTCTTGTTGGTGTCGGGATGTCCTTCCTTTTCCCGACTTCTCTGGTTCTGCAGGTGGCTCCTGAAACAAAGCTGGCTCCGCCAAGCGGCATTGTCCAGGTCCTTCACAACCTGATCCTTTCTGTCGTCGATAACCCGGTCGCTGCCATCATGAATGCGAACTACATCGGGATCCTGGCATGGGCCATCATCTTCGGCATTGCAATGAAGAGCTGCGCAAGCGGCACGACAAAGACATGCCTCAATGATATTTCCGAAGCGATTACGAAAGTGGTCACCTGGGTCATCCACTGCGCTCCCTTCGGCATCATGGGCCTTGTCGCTGATTCCGTAGGAACTGCCGGCATCGGAGCTCTCCTCGGTTATGTACAGCTTCTTGCCGTACTGGTTGCTTCTTACTTCCTTGTTGCTCTTGTCATGAACCCGGCTATTGTTTTCTCCCGTATTCATATGAATCCGTATCCGCTCGTTTTTTCCACACTTCGTGAAAGCGGCGTGTATGCTTTCTTCACAAGATCCTCTGCGGCCAATATTCCGGTCAACCTGTCCCTGTGCCGCCGTCTCGGCCTCAACCCGGATCTTTTCACGATTTCCATTCCACTCGGCGCTACCATCAACATGGCAGGCGCATCCATCACGATTTCCGTCCTGTCCCTGGCAGCTGCCCACACACTGGGAATTGCCATCGACCTTCCGACGGCGTTCCTGCTCTGCATTGTCTCCACAATCGGCGCATGCGGAACATCCGGCGTAGCAGGGGGCTCGCTCCTTCTGATTCCGGTTGCCTGCGCATCGTTTGGTATCGGCAATGATATCTCGATGCAGGTCGTCGGCGTAGGCTTCATCATTTCCGTACTGGAAGATGCCTGCGAAACAGCACTCAACAGTTCTTCCGATGTTCTCTTCACCGCTACGGCTGAATTTGCAGAACGCAGGAAGGAAGGCATCCTCCGCAAGGAAGACCTCATTCCAAAGCACAATGAAGATTAATTTATGAAAGAGACTGCGAGAAATGCATGATCATTTCTCTGCAGTCTTTTTTGTTGGAATTGATGCCGGCATTTTCTTTTTAAAAATGGTATAATCTATCGTACGGCTTTTTCGGAATCTTTCCGAAAATCTCAACGCGTTTAATGATAAAAAACGCAAAAAATGGTAAAATAAAAAGAACTGTAATTTACCGGAGGATATTATGGAAAAGATCGGTCTTTTAGCCGGCGTCGGCACGCTTCCCGTCGAGTTTGCAGAAGCTGTCCGTTCGCAGGGTTATGAAGTCGTTTGCGTCGCGGTCATCCCCGGGATAGATCCGCGTCTGAAGGAAATCGCCAATGTCTATTACGACATCAGCGCCTTCAAACTGAATAAAATCATCAAGACGCTTGTGAAAGAAAATGTCAAGGAAGTCACCATGATCGGCAAAGTGACGAAGGAATGGCTCTACAAGGATCATGTCCTTCCCGATCTTCGCGCCATCAAGGTGCTGAACCGTTTAAGAAAGGCCAATTTCAAGGACGATACGATCACGCTGGCCATCGTGGAAGAGCTTGCCAAGGACGGGATTTCCGTTCTTGACCAGACAAAGTATCTGAAGCCCTTAATGCCCGGCCCGCAGGTCTTCACAAAGAAGAAACCGACGGAAGAGCAGATGGCGGACGTCGCTTTCGGATTCAAGGCAGCCAAGGCTATCGGCGCCATGGATCTGGGACAGACGGTCGTCGTCAAGAACTGCGCCGTCATGGCAGTCGAGGCGATCGAGGGGACCGACGCCTGCATCAAGAGAGGCGGGGCGCTCGCCAGAGGCGGCGCTGTCGTCGTCAAGACGGCCAAACCGAATCAGGATACCCGTTTCGATATGCCGGCCATCGGTTTGCAGACGCTCCGTTCGATGGAGGAGAGCGGCTGCGCAGTACTAGCCATCGAAGCGTATCACACGCTATTCGCCGAGAAGGATGAAGTGCTCAAGGAAGCCAATAACAAGGGCATCGTCATTCTTGCGGCAGAACAGGACAGCTTATGAAAATCATGATGTCAGCCGGGGAAGCTTCCGGCGATCTGCACGGCGGCGCTCTTGCGGTCGAACTCAAGAAACTCAGGCCGGATATTGAACTTTTCGGCATGGGCGGCAGCGACATGCAAAAGAGCGGCGTACGGATCATTTATGACATTAACAATCTGGGAATCATAGGCGTGGTGGAAGTCGTCAAGCACATTCCCTTCTTTTTCCGCCTGCGCGACACATTGAAGCAGGCCATGATCGATGAGAAGCCGGACGCGCTTGTCTGCATCGATTATCCGGGATTCAATATGCGCCTCGCCCATGTGGCCAAGGAGCTGGGGATTCCTGTCATTTACTATATTGCTCCGACAATCTGGGCTTGGAACAAGGGAAGGGCGAAGAAAATCGTCCGCGATGTGGCAGCTGTCGCATCCATTTTCCCGTTCGAAGCCAAAGCATACAAGGAAGCCGGCGCGAATGTCACTTTCGTCGGACATCCGCTGGCTGATACAGTGAAGCCGACGATGCCAAGGGAAAAGGCGCTGAAGTATTTCCGCGCCGATCCTGACAAGAAGCACATCCTTCTTATGCCGGGAAGCCGCGGCAACGAGGTCAGGGGACTTCTCCCCACGATGCTTGATGCGGCAAGGGAAATCAATAAGAAGGCGCCGAGCCAGTTCTTCATTCCCCGCGCAAGCACGATTTCCTTAAGTCTTCTTCACTCGATCATCGGGCATAATCCCGGAATCGACATCGAAATCACAGAAGGCGCGCGCTATGACCTCATGGGCATGTGCGACGCATGCATTGCTTCCTCCGGGACGGCAACGCTTGAGACAGCCCTGATGGAGCTTCCGACGGTTCTTGTCTACCGCCTCGCTCCCTTTACCTGGTTCCTGGCCAAGCACCTGGTCCATGTGAAGTATGCGGGCCTTCCGAATCTTCTCCTGCAGCGGGAAGTGACGCCCGAACTTCTGCAGGATGAGGTGACGCCGGATCATATTTCCTCCCTGGTTCTTCCGTGGCTCCTGAATCCCGCGGCCAGGGAAGCGAATGTGGAAGAGCTGCGCGATGTAAGGAAAGCGCTCGGTAATGGCGGCGCCGTCAGGAACGTGGCCAGTCTCGTATTAAAAACAGCAGGAGATCAGGAAATTACATGAATAATACCAAAAACAGCAAACTGAACAGCTACAAGAGGCTTCTGTCCTATCTCTGGCCTTACTGGAAGCTGCTTCTCGTATCCGTGGTCTTCATGATCGTGGTATCTCTGTCGAACCTTGTGGTCCCGTGGATCATCAAGGATGTCATCGATAAGGTGCTCGAAAGCAAGGACCTCCGGATGCTTTACATCATCATCGTCGCCATCATGGGTACATTCTTCATCCGCGCCCTGACGACATTCGGCCACCGATACCTCATGGGGTATATAGGGCAGGCCGTCATCATGGACCTCAGAAACGCTCTGTACCATCACCTGCAGAAGCTGTCGATCGCTTACTACGACCGCAGAAGAACGGGCGATATCATGAGTAATCTGACGAACGATATTTCCGCTCTCCAGACAGCCATCGTCGATAACTTCATCCAGATGGTGCAGGAAGGGGCAATCTTCATCGGGTCCTTTGCTTCCATGATCTACCTCCAGTGGAAACTGACGATTCTCTGTCTTGTCATCGTTCCGCTCGTATCCCTCACCATCAAGTTCTTCGGCAAGAAGCTCCACACGAGCGGCCGTTCCGTACAGGAAAGACTGGCTGACGTGACGAGCATGCTGCAGGAAACGATCCAGGGCGTGCGTATCGTAAGAAGCTTTAACCGCGGCGACTTTGAAGAAGGCCGTTTCCGCGAAATCAACAAGAGCAGCTTCAAGGCGACTGTCCGTGCTATCCGCCAGCAGAGCCAGATGACACCGCTCGTTGAATTCCTCTCTGCGATTGCAGTCTGCGCCATCATCTGGTACGGCGGCGTATCCGTCATCGACGGCGTTATGACCACCGGCGAACTGATTGCATTCCTGATTTATGCCATCAACCTGGCCAACCCGACAAGAAGACTGGCAGAAAGCTTCGGCAACATCCAGAAATCTCTGGCAGCTGCTGACCGCGTCTTTGCCATCCTTGACGAAAAGCCGGAAGTGCAGGACCGCCCTGGCGCAAAGCCGCTCGTCGTGACCGAAGGCCGCGTCGAAGCACGCCATGTGCAGTTTGCTTATGAGAAGGACAATCCTGTCCTGACGGACCTTAATTTCGTCGCTGAACCAGGACAGACAATCGCTGTCGTAGGCCCCTCGGGCGCCGGTAAGACGACGATTGCAAACCTTCTTCCCCGTTTCTACGACGTAACAGGCGGCGCCATCCTGATCGACGGCGTCGATATCCGAGATGTCACCGTCGGTTCCCTTCGCGACAATATCGGCCTTGTGCCGCAGGATACGCTTCTTTTCAATACGACGATCAAGGACAACGTCCTCTACGGACGCCTCGATGCATCGGATGAAGACGTATGGGCTGCAGTCAGAGCCGCTAATGCCGAGAAATTCATCAAGGGACTGCCGCGCGGCATCGAAACGAAGGTCGGCGACAGAGGCCTTGTCCTCTCCGGCGGCCAGCGCCAGCGTATCGCCATTGCGCGCGCCATCCTGAAAGACCCGAAGATCCTCATCCTCGATGAAGCGACATCCGCTCTCGATACAGAAAGCGAGAAGATCGTGCAGGATGCGCTCGATAAACTGATGGTCGGAAGAACATCCTTCGTTATCGCGCACAGGCTCTCCACCATCAAGAATGCGGACCAGATCCTGGTTCTCCATGAAGGCGTCATCGCCGAAAAGGGCACGCATGATGAACTGATGGCCAAGGGCGGGCTGTATTATGAACTGTATACCATGTCTGCGAAAGTGGCGGAAGCCGAGCAGATTGAAAAAGAAGCTGAAAGCGAAGGAGAAGAATAATTGTACTGGTTTTACAACATATGCCTTGTGGCTTACTGGATTCTGCAGATTCCGATCCTGATTTACCGCCTCGTCTTTGAAGAGGGGTTCTATGACCGCCTGAAGCAGAGTGCCGGCATCATGCCGACCCCGACCCTCCAGCGGATCGCGTACCATAACGCCATCTGGGTGCATGCCGCATCCGTCGGCGAAGTGGTCGCAGCCAGCCCGATCGTCCGGGAACTGAAGAAGAAATATCCCGATGAGATGGTCGTCGTCTCCGTCGTCACGGCAACAGGCCACCGCATGGCCCGCAGGATCATTCCCGAGGCGGACGGGCATATCTTCTTTCCCTTTGACCTTCCGGTCATTACTGAACGCATCGTCAATATCGTCGATCCCAAGGCCATCATCCTCATCGAGACTGAACTCTGGCCGAATTTCCTTCGCCTGGCGTGGAGAAAGAAGATCCCGGTCATGATGATGAACGGACGCATCAGCGGACGCTCGATGGGAAAATATGCACTGATCAAACGCTTCACGACAAGGATGCTTTTCCAGATCCAGCGTTTCTGCATGCAGTCTGCCATCGACAGGGAGCGCATCATTTCCATGGGTGCCATCCCTGAACGTGTGACGATTACAGGAAATACGAAGTATGACCAGACGTATGCGACGGTCTCCGAAGAAGAAAGAGCAGCGCTCCGCAAGGAATTCCGCTTCGACGGAAAGGGACCGATCATCGTTGCCGGCAGCACGCATGGCGGCGAGGAAGAAATCGTCGTCAAGCTCTTTGGAAAGATTTTGAAGAAGTATCCGGATGCAAGGCTTCTCCTTGCTGTCCGTGAAATCACAAGGGCGCCTTCCGTCCGTTTCATAATCAAGCATCAGGGCTACACGGTCCTTCGCCGTTCCAAGATGGGGACGGATGAGGACGACGGCACAAGCCCGCAGATCGTGATCCTCGATACGATCGGGGAACTCGGACGTCTCTACAGCCTGGCTGACGTCGTTTTCGTCGGCGGAAGCTTCGTCAAGGTCGGCGGCCACAATATCCTTGAACCGGCAGCGCACGGCAAGCCCGTCGTCGTCGGACCGAACATGTTCAATTTCCAGGAAATCTTCGAACTTCTCTCCAGCCGCGGTGTGTGCCTGATGGCGCATAATGAGGCTGAATTTGAGAAGATCATGTTTGATCTCCTTGATCATCCTGAAACAATCAAAAAAATGGGCGAGGCGGCTCTTGAGGTCGTCAGCGAAAACCAGGGAGCGACGGACAGGAATATCAAAGCCTTCGCTGAACTGATTGAATCATCCGGCGTTAAGCTGGGAGGACGGCATGAGTCTTGAGGCCTATGTAACGAATCTCATGAAAGAAAGAAATCCGAGGGGATTTGATGCGGCATTTGCCGGCTTTCTTTCACTTCTTGAAAAGCTGTACTTAAAGGGCGTCAGGAAAAGACGCGCCAGGGAAACGGCCAATGCGGTCGAGGCGGGGATTCCCGTCATCAGCGTCGGCAATGTTACGGCCGGCGGCACGGGGAAGACGCCCTGCATCCTGATGATTGCCGAGCTCCTTCTTAAAGAGGGAAAGAAGCCTGCTATCATCAGCCGCGGCTACAAGAGCGGACTCGAGAAAAAGGGCGGCGTCGTATCTGACGGAAAGTCCATTCTCGTCAGCCAGAAGGAAGCAGGGGATGAGCCGTACATGATGGCGCTCCGCCTTCCAACGGTCCCCGTCCTTGTCGGAAAAGACAGGAAGGTGTCTGCGAAAAAGGCGGTAGCCCTTGGCGCGGATGTCCTTCTCCTTGACGACGGTTTCCAGTACTGGGGCCTTGACCGCGACCGCGACATCGTCCTCATCGACTGCATGAATCCATTCGGCTACTTCCATGCGCTTCCAAGAGGGCTCCTCCGGGAACCTTTGACAGCGCTGGGAAGGGCATCGCTTTTCCTTCTGACGAAGAGTGACAAGGCAAGCGATGAAGAAAAACTGAAAATCAAAAGGGTGCTCCGCCATTACGGAAGGACCACTCCCATCCTTGAGACGGCTCACAGCCCGTCCAAAATCGTGCCTTATGAAACGTGGAGAAAGCGCATCCATGAAGGAGAGCTCCCTGCCGTTTCCGGAAAGAAAGCATTCCTTGTTTCCGGCATAGGAAACCCGGCCTCCTTTGCAGAGACTGCCTCCGAAGCCGGCCTTGTAAGAACGGGTGACATGTCATTTCCCGATCACCACGCCTACACGGATGAAGATGTAAGAAAAGCCATCAAAGAGGCAGAAAGATCCGGCGCAGATCTCATTGCTGTCACGGAAAAAGACGCCGTGAAGCTCATGAACCTTGAAAGCGTCAGGAATTCGAAAATGCCTTTCTATGTGCTTGAAATAGAAATGACCATCAAAGGCCATCAAGAAGAAATATTGGAAGAACAGTGGGAGGAACTACTATGAAAATCGCATGCATTATTCCGTCCCGGTACGCCTCTACCCGTCTTCCGGGCAAGCCGCTCCGCATGATTGCCGGAGAGACGCTCGTGCACCGTGTGTATGAAAGAGCCGTCCTGGCAAAACTGCCGGACATCGTTATCGTTGCGACGGATAATGAAAAAATAGAAAGTGAAGTGAAGAGCTTCGGCGGACGCGTCATGATGACATCTCCGGATCATCCGACCGGAACCGACCGTCTGGCAGAAGTCGCTGCTTCGCTTCCTGATTACGATATCGTCGTCAATGTGCAGGGAGATGAACCCTTCATCAATCCTGATGTCATTGACAGCCTTGCCAAGAGGCTCGCTGAAAGAGATGACCTTGACATGACGACGGCTGCTGCTCCTCTCAAAGAAGATGAGTATGACGATCCTTCCGCCGTGAAGGTCGTCGTGAACCAGAAAGGGGAAGCACTCTATTTCTCACGCTCCCTCATCCCGTATCCGAGAAATGAATTTTCCGTGCCGCCTTTGAAGCATGTCGGGATTTATGCGTACCGGAGGGATTTCCTTCTTGCCTATGCAGGCATGAAGCAGACGCCTCTGGAAAAGACAGAATCCTTAGAACAGCTCCGCGCGCTGGAAATGGGTTATAAAATCGGAGTCATCCGCATCGATTCCGAAGACATCGGCATTGATACAGAAGAAGACTTAAAGAAAGCAAACCGCTTATTCGAAAGGAGCCACCAATGAAAACCATTCAAGTAGGAAATCTGACCATTGACGGAAGCAAGCTTTTCCTGATCGCAGGTCCCTGCGTCATTGAAGGATATGACCGCACACTGATGATCGGCCGTGAAATCAAGAAAATCTGCGAACGCCTCGGCGTCCAGTACATTTTCAAAGCCTCTTATGACAAGGCAAACCGTTCCTCCTTCAATTCCTTCCGCGGACCGGGTCTCGATAAGGGACTTGAAATCCTCGCATCCATCAAGAAGGAACTGCAGGTGCCGGTTCTCTCCGACGTCCATGACGTCACCCAGCTTGAAAAAGCATCCAAGGTCCTGGACATGATCCAAATCCCGGCATTCCTCTGCCGCCAGACCGACCTTGTTTACGGCGCAGCCAAGACAGGCGTACCGGTCAATGTGAAGAAGGGCCAGTTCATGGCTCCGGAAGACATGAAGAATGTCATTGAAAAAATGGAAGAAGCAGGCAATCCGAACCTGGCTGTCACCGAACGCGGTGCATCCTTCGGCTACCACAACCTTGTCGTTGATATGCGCTCCTTCCCGATCATGAGAAGCTTTGGCTATCCGGTCATTTTCGATGCCACCCACAGCGTACAGCTCCCTGGCGGCATGGGCGGATCCACCGGCGGCCAGCGCGAATTCATTCCGTACCTGGCAAGAGCCGCTGCCGCATCCGGCGTAGACGGCTTCTTCATGGAAGTCCATGACAATCCGCCGGAAGGTCTCTCCGATTCCTCCAACATGCTTTACCTGTCCTCCCTTGAAGGCCTCCTGAAGGACCTCATTGCGATCAATGACATCGTAAAACATGACAAAGGAGAGAAACTCGTTCCGGAAAGATAAGGGATACGGTCCCAAAAGAAGCTCTGCGCGGGCGTCATTCTCCCGCACAGCTTTTCTGTTCCTTGGAGAAAAGAAGCGTGGATCTGCGCATGATTTTCTATAGGATTCATTAAGTATTTCAAGTCAAATTATTGTATAATAAATATGATTCGGCAGAGTGGATGAATCATTCCCTGTCAGAAGTTCCGGGTCATCAAGAAAACGGGAGGCTGTATGTCAGTAATAGAGACGGCGTCGCGGGTCCTTCGGGATGAAGCGGCGGCAGTAGAATCTTTAGTCAATAAATTGGACGGTCAGTTTGAAAAGGCAGTCCGTATGATCGACGAGTCCAAGGGGCGCGTGGTTTTGACAGGCATGGGGAAATCGGGCCATATCGCCCGCAAGGTAGCTGCCACGATGGCAAGCACCGGCACGCCTGCCTTCTTCCTGCATCCGGCAGAAGGCATCCACGGGGATCTTGGCATGGTCACATCAGAAGATGTCGTCATTGCCTATTCAAACAGCGGGGAAACGATGGAGATTTTGAATATTCTCCCGTCCCTGAAAAGAATCGGGCCAAAACTCATTGCCGTCGTCGGCAAGACGAATTCCACGCTTGCCAAGAATGCAGATGCTGTCCTTGACGCAGGCGTTGAAAAGGAAGCAGACTCTCTGGGCCTTGCTCCGACAAGCTCGACGACTGCTGCTCTCGCCCTTGGCGATGCGCTGGCTGTATGTTTGATGGAAAACCGCCATTTCACGGCAGACAAGTTTGCCATTTTCCATCCGGGCGGCTCTCTTGGGAAAAAGCTTCTCATGACAGTCGAGATGGTCATGCACAAGGGAGAGGACAATCCTGTCGTGCAGGAAAAGGCATCTGTCAAAGATGCGCTCTTCGTCATGACGTCCAAGGGCCTTGGCGCCGTTTCCGTCATCAATGCGGAAGGTTCCCTGATCGGCCTTATGACCGACGGCGATGTCAGACGTGGCCTTGAGAGAGGCACGGATTTCCTGACAGTCCATCTTTCCGATGTCATGACACAGGAACCGATCGTCATCACATCCGGACGCCTGGCTGCTGAAGCACTCCATATCATGGAAAACCACAAGCCCCATCCGATCACCGTTCTTCCTGTCGTTGACGAGAACGGACGCGCGACCGGCATGGTGCATATCACCGACCTTATGAAACAGGGGGTCGTCTGATGAAAAATGCGGATAAAATAAAACTGTTTGCTTTCGACGTCGACGGCACGCTGACAAACGGGACGCTGGTCCTTGGGCCTGACGGGGAAGCTTACAAATTCTTCAACGTCAAGGACGGACTGGCCCTGAGTCTTGCCCACAGGATGGGCTACAAGACAGGCTTCATCACCGGAAGGTCCTCGAAGATCGTGGGCGCCCGCGCAAGGGAGCTCCATGCTGACTTCGTTTTGACCGGCGTTGAAAACAAGATCGAAGCACTGGAAGGCTTGCTGAAAGAATACGGACTTTCTTGGGAAGAAGCCGCTTACATGGGAGACGATCTGAATGATCTGCCTCTCCTTGAAAAGGTCGGCGTTTCGGGATGTCCTGAAAATGCCTGTGACGAAAACAGGGATGCTGCGGATTTCATTTCCCACTTTAAAGGCGGGGAAGGCGCAGCCCGCGAATTCGTCGAACATATTTTGAAAGCCCAGGGACGCTGGGATGAAGCGGTCGATTCCTTCAGACATGACTGAGGGGCCCGCTGTATTTTGAATCATTTCCGGAAAGAAGAGGAGCCATGTCATTCGATGTAAGATACAGGATTCTGAAAGGCATCAGCAATATGCTCTGCCGCATGTCATATGACCGAATCCTGTCTATAGGGCGCTTTCTGGGCCCCTGCATTATGAACCGCATAGCCAAACAAAGAAACCGGGGTCTGGAGCAGATCATGACCGGCCTTAAGGTCTCGCGCCCTGAAGCCGAAAAGCTGCTGCAGAAGGTTTATGAAAATATCGGTATGTCCGCCATGGAAATGATGTATATGCCGCGGCTCTGCAAAGAAAAAGCGCATATTGATGATTTCGTGAAGATCGATCATCCCGAGTACCTGGAAGAAGCATACGCTGAGAAAAAGGGAATCGTCGGCCTTACCGCACATATGGGAAACTGGGAATGGCTTGGCGCAGGCCTTGCCCTTCACGGCTATGACACGTCGGCAATCGGCAAGAAGCAGGCTGATGATGCGCTGATGAGAATTATCAACGATTACCGCACCATGGCGGGTCAGCATATTTACCTGACCGGCACGGGCGGCTACGAAATGATTGCCGCTGCGCGCTCGATGAAGAAGAACCATATCCTTGGCTTCCTTTCCGATAAGGACGGGAACAAGGTCGGCGTACCGGTTCTTTTCATGAACAAGGTCTTTTCCTTCCCACAGGGGCCGGCCGTCTTTGCCAGAAAGTTCAAGGCGCCGATCATCCCGCTTTTCATCGTAAGAAATGAAAACGGGAAGGGCCACACGATCTGTGTGGGAAAGAAATTCTATTACGAAGACACGGGAGATGAAGAAGGGGATCTTCTCAGGAACTCCCAGAAAATGGCCACGATGATGGAAGATTTCATCAAAGCCCATCCGGCAGACTGGCTCTGGTTCCAGCATCTCTTCTGGACAAGACCGGGAAAGATCAAGATGTACATGGATCTGAGCGAAGAGGAAAAGAAGCGTTTTGCATCCGGCATCTATGATAACTGGAACGAGACCAAAGGAGGCAAGGAATGAAGGAACACGCCAAGCTTTATATCACGATAGCGGTCATCCTGCTCCTTGCTGTGGGCATCTACGCTCTCTTCCGCGGCGACACGAAACGCATGAATGCTGCCGCCGGTTCCGGAAATCCGGCCATGGAATTCGATAATATCGATCTGAAGGAAGACAAGGACGGCAAGCCTGTATGGCGCTTCAAGGCCAAGCATGTCACGATGAGCCAGGATAAGAACATCATCGAGATGACAGGCGTCGACGGGTCTTTCATGAAAGATGACAACGAAATCGATCTGACAGCTGATACGGGCAAAATCGACCGCAAGGCGCAGACCGTTTACGTAGAAGGAAACGTCAAGGGAAAATCCAAGGACGGACTCGTCCTTTATGCAAAGAACCTGACGTATGATGGCAAGACACAGATCCTTTCCACGGATCAATTCTTCACAGCGGAAAAAGACAACCGCGTACTGACAGGTGACAGCTTCACGGGAGACCGGGCGCTGCAGCAGTTAACCGCCAAAGGACATGCGAAGCTCGCAGACAAGGAGGACGCAAAGTGAAAGTGAAAACTTTTTATGCAGCGCTGGCAGTACTGGCCATCGCACTAGGATCTGTCACGACCGCCATGGCCGATGACATCACAGCCGACGTCTTGACATATGACGGCAAGGCCAAGGTCGTCACCGCCAAAGGAAACGTGGTCATCCACGCTAACGAAGGCGCAACAATCACAGCCGCAGACGGCGAATACCATTTCGAAGGCAGGAGTGTTTTCCTGGAAGGCGGCGTTCATTATGCCAAGAATCAGGAAACATTGACGGCTGACAAGCTCTTCCTTTATAATGACAAGACCGCAAGAGGCATCGGAAGCGTTTATTATTATGACGACGCTGAAAACAGGACCCTCAAGGGCGACGATGTCATGTACAATTCCGATACAGGCTTTGCCAAGATCGAAGGAAACGGCTACCTCGAATCTCCGGATGGAAGCCTTGCCGCTCCTCATATCGAAGGCAACCTGAAGCAGATTAAAGTCGTTGCCACCGGCGGCGTCAACCTTTCAAGCACACTCCATAATGCAACAGGCTACGGCGATCAGGCTGTCTACACCAGAACCGGCAGGAACGGCACTGACGGACGCCTTGTCCTCCAGGGCAATGCATGGGCCGTGCAGAATGGAAACCGCTTCGACGGACCTGAACTCATCCTCATGGATAACGACAAAGTCGTAGAAACGAAGGGCAGAAGCACCATCGTCATCACAAATACAGGGGGCAGCGATAATACGGCAGGCTCCGGAAGCGGACAGGAGAGCGCTCCAACCGGTCCGGTCACCGCCAATACGCCAATCGCAGGCCGCCCTGAGTATGCAGGTTCATCCATAGAAACAAAGTAGAAACCAAGGGAAATCAATGAAGATAGAAACACATAATCTGATCAAACGCTACGGCGAAAAAACTGTCGTGAATGATGTCAATGTGGAAGTCGAGCAGGGGACGATCGTAGGGCTCCTGGGGCCTAACGGAGCCGGCAAGACGACCACATTCTACATGATCGTCGGCATCATCCAGCCGGATGAAGGGGACGTGACAGTCGGGGACATCTCACTTGTGGGCCTTCCGATTTACAAGCGCCACCAGTTCGGCATCGGCTACCTGCCGCAGGAACAGTCTGTTTTCACGAAGATGACTGTATGGGAAAACCTGATGTCTCTTCTGGAAACAAGAAAAGATCTGACGCCGGAAGAAAGAACCGCCAAGGCGGAGTCTCTTCTGGATGAATTCAATATCGGCCGTGTCCGCGATACAAAGGGCGGAGCACTTTCAGGCGGTGAAAGACGCCGCGTGGAAATCGCGCGCTCTCTGACGATGGATCCTGCCTTCATCCTTCTCGATGAACCGTTTGCAGGCGTTGATCCGCTCGCTGTCGAAGATATCCAGAGCGTCGTCCTTCACCTGAAGACGAAGGGAATCGGCATCCTCATCACGGACCACAACGTCCGCGAAACGCTGCGCATCGTCGACAATGCTTACATCCTGTCGGAAGGACGCATTCTGTTGCACGGAACGGATGCTGAAATTGCCGTGGATCCGGTAGCAAAGAAGAACTATTTGGGAGAGAATTTCACTTTATGATGAAGAAAGATATAGAAGGAGGGGAATTCCGATGAGAATATTGGACAAATACATATTAAAAGAATTCCTGGCTCCGTTCCTCTTTGGCGTAGCAGCTTTCACAGCGATCTTCCTTGGTGCAGATACCCTTTTGAAAATTGCAAGCTACGTAACAAAGTACGGCGCATCCTCGGAATCCGCGCTGAAGATTTTCATCTTGGCGCTCCCGAGAATTGTCGTCTACACATTCCCGATGGCTGTCCTTTTAGGCGCCCTTATGTGTTTCTCTCGCCTGTCTGGATCGAGCGAACTGATTGTCATGCGTTCTTCCGGGCAGAGTTTCCTGCGCCTGGCTACGCCGGTCTTTCTTTTGTCCCTTGCCATCAGCATCTGCGCCGTCGCATTCAATGAATACGTCGTGCCGTGGACAAACAGCGAGTACCAGTACGTACTGAACGTGGAAATCCGAAGGAATCTCAATCCGGGCGTGACCGACCATGTCGTCATCCGTGACGTGCAGGGCGGCAAGATTGTCCACCTTCTTTATGCAAGAAAGTATGACCCGCAGACAAAGCAGCTGGAAAACATCACGGTCCAGGAATTCCAGAATGAAGAAGTCACCCGAGTGGAAAACGCACCGACCGCTGTCTGGAAGGATGGTGTCTGGTACATGACGAACGGCGTCATCTATGATCTCACCGGCGACGGTGTAGACCGCATGATGCACTTCGAGAGCCAGGCCATTCCTTATGCACAGTCTCCGGAAGATATTCCGAAGGAAAACAAGGATCTTGATGAAATGACGATCCGCGAACTCCTTCTGACAAAGAAAGCCTATGCTGCCGCTCATGCTGACACCACAGGCATCACGATGGAAATCTACCGCCGCTTCTCCCTGCCGATGGCAAGCTTTGTCTTCGCTATCGTAGGCGCTCCTCTGGGCGTACAGAAGCAGAGATCTTCCTCTTCTGTCGGATTCGGCATTTCCGTTGTCATTATTTTCCTTTACTATGCGATCATGACATTCCTCGAAGCACTCGGCAAAGGCCACCTCATGCCTGCATTCCTCGCAGTCTGGCTGCCGAATATGATTGCTTTCGTCACAGGGTGCTACCTCATATGGAGGGTTGACCGCTGAATTTCACTTGAGTTATGAGTCCCGGTCTTCCGGGACTTCGCCGCGTCCGGAAACCGGATGATTATATAAGGTAAGGAGGTCACTATGTTCATAGGCATCGCCATCGTTCTTGTCCTGATCAGCATGGGCGGACTCATCGCCTTTCTCGGGGACAGGATAGGCTCCAAAGTAGGCAAGAAGAGAATGACTCTTTTCGGCCTGCGCCCGAAGTATACCTCGATCATCGTGACCATCATTTCCGGCGCCCTCATTTCGTTCTCGACCATTGCCGTCATGGCCGTGGTGAATGAAAATGTCAGGGTCGCTTTATTCGGCCTGTCCAAATTGCAGACGCAGATGAAGGACCTCAATCAGGAAATCCAGCTCAAGAACAAGGAACTTGAATCAGGCAAGCTCCAGCTCGAGGCAAGGAACAAGGAGTACGAGGACGTGACGAGAAAGTCTGAAGAAACGTCCAGGGAACTTGACCGCGTCGAAAGCCAGAGAGTCTATATGGAAAATGAACTTTCCACCGTGCAGGAGGCGTATGATCAGGCGCAGGCCGGCGTTGAAAAGTCCGCTGCTGAAATCAAGAACCTTGAAAAGACAAAGAATGAACTGACAGGAAACATCAATACGCTGACAGAAGAAAAGCAGGAACTCCTGAGCAATATTTATGCGCTCCGCGAGGGCCAGGTCATCCTGCGCGCCGGACAGGTGCTGACAAGCGTCACTGTCGATGAAAATATGAACAAGGAGCAGACGGAAAAGGTACTGGATAGCGTTTTGAACGATATTAATACCATGCTCAAGCAGCAGATGAATGTGACGGACCAGAACGCAGAACTCATCCGCGTCAGCCGTCAGGATTTCGATACGGCTGTCAATCAGATCGCAGGATCCAAGACAAAGAAACTCGTTCGCATCGTCGCTGCGCAGAACCTTATTCTGGGCGAGCGCCTTGTCGTTGATTTCGATATCCATGACAGTATCCTTGTCTTCCACAAGGGAGAAACGATTTATCAGGGCAATCTGGATAAGTACAAGGACATCAGGAACTATGAGCTGCAGGTCCTCCGCTTCCTGAAGGATCTCAATGTCTATGCAAGAAGCCAGGGCATCCTTCCGGACCCGATTACGGGCAACGTAGGGGCTCTTGAAGGACAGGAACTGATGGAAGTCATCCAGAAGGTCAAGGAGTATGGCGGAAACTGCACACTGTACGTCACGGCGCGCCGCGATATCTACAGCCAGGGCCCGCTCCTCATTGACGTACGCGTCGAAAGGAATGACGGAAGATGATTTTAGCCGCTGATCCCGGTTCAGAAAAAACAGGAATGGCAGTCGTCGAAGAAGACGGCTCGCTCGTGATCAAGAAGGTCATCCGCACGAAGGAATTCGAGAAAGAAGCGGAAGACCTTCTTTCAAGTCACCCCGTTTCCGCCTTCATCATGGGAAACGGGACGCATCATAAGGAAATCCAGAAGAGGGCAGACGCTGTCCTTGAAAAGATGGGACTTCCCTTCCGCACGATCCTTGTCGATGAAAAGTACACGACGGAAATGGGAGAGCAGTGGTACTGGAAGGATCATCCTACCAAAGGCCTTTCCCGTCTCATCCCCAAAGGCATGCGGACAGTCCCGGTTCCGATTGACGATTATGTGGCCTGGATCATCGGCTGCATTTACCTTGGGAAAGTGAAGGCAGAAGACGTCGGTCACAAGAAAGTATAGGTCTCTTTTTCTCTCTGTAAAAAAGAAAAGAAAAACACTTGACGAAAAGCGCAAGATGTAATAAACTATTGAGGTGTTACGGGGCATAGCGCAGTTGGTAGCGCACCTGCTTTGGGAGCAGGGGGTCGCCAGTTCGAGTCCGGCTGCCCCGACCAATATGGCTCAGTAGCTCAGTTGGATAGAGCAACCGCCTTCTAAGCGGTGGGTCGTGGGTTCGAATCCCTCCTGGGTCACCATTTGATTGAGATACGAACTCTCCACCTTTACAGGATTCTGTAGGATGGGGAGTTCGTTTTTGTAGTTATACTGGATTTCGATATAGTCATTATACACGATTACGCTGCGGACGATGGATGAGAGCAGGATGCTCTTGTACTTGTCCGCAGCTTTTATTTTTTGCGCAATAGACCAGAAGAAGAATTCAATGTGCTGCTGATCCAGCTCGATATCACCATCCAGCAGTTTTACCCGTACGGCATCGTCTTTTAGCCGCGTAAGCTCTTTTTCATAATCGTTGATATGATTTGTTATGGTCTCGGAGATAAGGCCGCTCTCGACCGCTCTGACGCAATTCTGGAGCTTTTTGTTGATGTCTGCTATCTGGTTATTGATTGCCTGGAGTTCTAGGGAATCTTTTTTATTCTTTTGCATCTCGAATGCCTGCCGGGCGATTGCTTCCACTGCATCCTTACTGGAGAGAATCCGCGTGGTCACTTCACATACAAGGGCTTCTATAGAATCTTTCCGGACGTTCCGGGCCTTGCATTTCTTTTTGAGATGAGCGGCACAGGCATAGTAATAATAGATGGCACCTGTTTTGGAAGTCCCAGACACGCCAATCATCTTGCTGCGGCAACACCCGCAAAACAATTTGCCTGTCAGCAGGAAGTCTTCATTGCAGGACCGGATGTGATGTTTTGTCCGGAACTTTAGATGCTCTTGCACGGCTTCAAATGTGGCTTTATCCAGAATAGCAGGGCAGGCATTCTCTCTGCGCACAGTTCCCCAGGTGAACACTCCTATATACTTTTCGTTTCTCAGAATGGTACGCAGCGTATTGTAAGAGAACGGGCCTCCGGCTGAATTGGTGTAATGGCGCCGGTTCAGCTCGTCGATGATGTATTTCTGATTGTGCCCTTCCAGTGCCATCTGATAAATAAGCCGGACGACCTCTGCTTTTGGCCCATCAATAACAAGGCGATGTTGTTCATCTAACTTGTAGCCAAGGGGGACGACGCCACCAGGCCACTTCCCTTCCAGTGCATTTTCGGTCATGCCACGCATAACGTTTTCGGCGAGTTCCGCGGAATAGTATTCTGCCATACCTTCAATGACGGATTCCAGCAGAATGCCGGACGGGTCATCCGCAATATTTTCCATGGCTGAAACGACTTTGATACCGTACTTTTTCAGCTTGTGTTTATATTTCGCGCTGTCGTAGCGGTTCCGGGCAAAGCGGTTCAGCTTATAGACCAGGACGACATCGAAGGTCATGGTGGCGGCGTCGCGGATCATCATCTGGAACTCCGGACGCTGATCAGAGCGGCCAGTCATGGCACGGTCCGCATAAGTATGAAGGATGGTCATATTGTTCCGGCTGGCATAGTCTTCACAAACGCGGAGCTGTCCTTCAATGGACTCCTCACGCTGCCGATCGGACGAATATCTGGCATATATGACAGCCTTTATGGTTTGCTTTTCTTCTGTTTTGGGCATAAAAATAGCCTCCTTCTATGGTGAATGGAGGCTTTCATGATATAATATACACATAATCTGCCTCCTACAAGAGTGGATTATAACCGCAGCCCGGTACTGGTAATGCCTAGCTGCATTCCCCTGTCATATTTCGCGATATGGCAGGGGCTTTTTATTTTGCTTTCACTTTGCCTTGACACCCAGTAGCTTTCTTAGGATGCCTGGGCGCTTTTCATACATCAGCTCAAGGATTTCTGTAATGGTGTCCAAGGTTGCTTTCGGATGCTTGGCGCTCGGGTAGGAATCAAGGTTAAGCTTTTCGGCCACATAGTCTAGGCTGAGAGACTCCCAGCTATCGTGGCGCTCACAAAAATAATCATAAAGGTCGATGAAGTGCATCTCCGGTTCCGGAATGTGATTCTTTTTCAAAGTTGATTGCAACGCTCTCAGATGAGCATCTGCATAATAGGTGATGACGTTCTTCCCGGTAAAATACGGTTCAATCTTTGGCCATACGTCTTTGAAGACCGGAGCATCGGCCACATCTTCTGGCTTGATATCGTGATAGTTGGAAAAGGAAAATGATTTCACTTTGGGATTTACCAGGCAAATAATGTCTTTGTATTGCCCGTTTTCGATATAGCGGACAGATATCTGGCATGTGCTGCCATATCCCTTATTGGCCCGCTGGATGTTGAAGATGGTGGCCTGATAAGGGAAGTTCACCGGATGCCATTCATCAGAAAGGGCCTGCTTGCTGGCTATCCTTTGATCGTGCTTTCTTTGTGCCCGGAGGCGGTCCCGCTCTTCTTTTTCAGCCCGGCGTTTTTCTTTCTTCTCCGGGTCGGAAGAAAAGAGGTGGCTTATAAAGTTGAACAATTATATATCCCTCCCTGACTTTTTCAACTTAATGAAACGATGCGGCACTCCGCGGCAATTGGCCAGAGTGTAAATAGATGTCCCCGGATGCTCTGCCAAATATCCATCATTCAATAACAGCTCTACGGCAAACGTGTTTGCCAGTCTCTCCACCCGGTCTGCATTGATATCCATGGTGTAGGTCTTGAGCCACTGGGTATTGTCATTGGGCGTACAAAGCGCATGGCCAAGTTCGTGCGCACAGACAAACGGCAGCATGGCTTCCGGCGTTCGAGTGTCGTCAATAATAATAAATTTTGAACGTTTATATTTGAGATAGTTGCCGTATTTGCCGCCCAGGTCAGAATACATGATGATGATATTCTTACACGCGGCCAGCCGAAACGGGTCATCTGTTTTATAGCGACGGATAAGAGCGGCAACTTTTTGCTGCACATCCATAGTCTTAATCCCTCCGGTATTTTTTCGGCGTATATTTCTTCTTGGCTATCTTCTTTGCCTGGATCATGGCGGCCTTGATGGTTGCTTTGAAGGCTTCAATGTCTTCTATATCGTCCTCCCCTTCAAAGGCGGCAGAAGATACAGAGTTCATCATATCTTCCAGATCTGACTCAATCTCACGTTCATCACGGCGGTTCAGGTCTGAGCCGGATTGTTGTTTTCTCAGCTTTTCATTCATCGCCGCTAATTTATCAATTGTTTCACGTTGTGATTTGATAATACTTTCCAATTTTGATTCTTCTATGAAGGCAGACAGTTCTGGCAGGGTATGAATGGATTCAGGAATATCCTGGCCTTCTTTTTCAGCCTCTTCCTTAATCTTGTTAAACCATGCTTTTTGTTGTTTAGGTGATAAAATTTCTCCATGTCTTGATGATGTTTTTCCCCTTAAATAGTCTGCACTAACATTGAAGAAGTCTGCAAATATATCGATTGTTTTATATTTTGGGATGCGTTTTCCTAGCTCATACATGGCCAATGCGCTTCTCCCAATTTTTAGCTTATCAGCTAGCTCCGCCTGAGTTAAATTTTTCTCTTGCCGTAATTGTTTTAGCCTGTCTGCAAATGTAGCCATAGCGTTACCTCCTTTACCCTTATTATATCACATTACGTGACGTCACAAAAGGTGATAATTTTAATGTTGACACGAAAAGTGATAAATGCTATACTTTGTTTAGTCACAAAACGTGACAAAGTGAAGAGGGGAGGTGAAACGGTATGCCCAGCAACAAACAGGTTGGCGAACGACTCAGAGGTTTAAGGAAAAAGAGGAAGATGACTATTGCTGATGTTGCCGCGGTGCTTGGAATTGCTCCATCGACGTTAACGGCATACGAATTAGGGAGTCGCACTCCTAGGGATGGTGTAAAAGAAAAGATTGCCGATTATTATGGCAAGTCGGTCAGTGCCATTTTTTTTGACTAACTTTGTCACAAATCGTGACAAGAGAGGAGGCGAATGGCATGTATGCTCTCATGCAGTACATTCGTGATTACATCCGGAGCCACCCAGATGAATACCAGGAATGGTTAAAGAAGAAAGGAGAAGATAAGCATGAATGAAATCCTGAATATCAGAAATGTTCATTGTTACATGGACAATCAGACTGCTACGGCCTATCTGAATGCCGAAGATGTAGCAAGAGGACTTGGATTCACACAAGAAAAGAATGGTGTTGAATACGTCAGATGGGAAACCGTAAATGGATACCTTCGCGGATTTGGATTTTCCCAACATGTTGGGAAAGATGATTATCTCCCTGAAAACATGGTTTACCGGTTGGGTTTCAAGGCCAGCAATGAGGTGGCGCAAAATTTCCAGGCTGTGCTGGCAGATGAAGTACTTCCTGCTATCCGGCGGCACGGCGCATATATGACGGATCAGGCGTTGCAACGAGCTATCACGGAACCTGACTTTCTGATTAGCTTGGCTACGCAGCTCAAAGAAGAACAGGCAAAGCGGAAACAGGCGGAGCTGATGCTGGAAGAACAAAAGCCGGCCGTTATCTTTGCCGGGTCAGTCAGTGCCAGCAAGACATCCATTCTCATTGGTGAGCTTGCCAAAATACTCAGAGGCAACGGGATCCAGATTGGCCAGAAAAGGCTATTCCAGTGGATGCGCGAAAATGGGTATTTGATTAAGCGCCAGGGGACAGACTACAACATGCCCACACAGCGCTCTATGGAAATGGGGCTCTTTGAAATCAAAGAAGGCTCGTATACAAATGGTAATGGGGTGAACATCATTACCAAGACCCCAAAAGTGACCGGAAGGGGTCAGGTGTATTTCATTAACAAGTTCCTGAATGGGAGGTGACGCAGATGACTAGGCCGAGAAAACAGCATCGTTACAGATGGGGGCGGATTGGCCTGGCAGTTGTCGTCCTGCCGGCCATTGCCCTTGGCATCGCGTCCGGTGTCAAAGCGTTGATGGCTGAACCTGAATACGTTGATAAGGTTGTCGTGGTGGATGAGGATGAAACTCTTTGGGACATCTGCTCCAAAATCAATGACGACCGGGAAGATGTACGGATCATGATTGACCGGACCATGGACCGCAACCATATCACGGATGCCGGAAAGATTCAGCCAGGGCAGAAGTTGCTCATCCCTGTTTTGAAGGAGAAATAGAAATAGCCTGCTGTTGGAGGCAACCAACGGCAGGCCGGCGGAACTATATTTCCCAATAAAATTCCGCCTCCATTGTACCGCAAAAGGAGGAATCAGACAATGATAAACACGAACTGCGGCACCTGCCCATTCGCCGAAAAGTGCTACATGAAGGACAACCCCAAAAGGCTTCCATGGGGCAAAGGCGGCCTGGGATTCTGCCCTAAAGTTGAAATTGGTTGGGCATTGGAAACCTGCAAGGCGTGCCATTTCACCGGCAAAGTCGGCAACCGTGGGGGAGCTAAAATTCGCAACTACCTGACATGTACGCTGCTTCCCAATGAGCCAATTGTGCAGCACATCAAAGGACGCAAGAAAAACTGCCCATTCATGGAACAGGTAAGAAAAGAGCTTAGGAGGTAACAATGACGTATACAAACTGTGATTTGATTTTATCGGTCAAAGATGCCGAAGACCATGAAAAGTGGCTCAAGACAAGAGACCTTGGCATCGGCGGAAGTGATGCGGCTGTCATCATGGGAATGAATTCATATAAATCTCCATATCAGCTGTGGATGGAAAAGACGGGTCAGGTAGAGCCGCCGGACCTGTCTGGTAATCAGTACGTATACTGGGGCACCAAGAATGAAGCCAACATTGCTGACTGGTTCCAGGAAGAAACCGGCAAGAAGGTAAAGCGCCTGGGGACACTCCAGAGCAGGGAATACCCGTTCATGCTGGCCAATGTGGACCGTACCGTTATTGGTGAAAATGCCGGCCTTGAAATCAAGACTGCTGGCGTCAGCCAGTACCGGAAGTGGAAGGATGATGAAATTCCGGATGCTTATTACTGTCAGTGCCTGCACTACATGGCAGTTACGGGTGCAGACTACTGGTATATTGCTGTCCTGCTTGGAGGGAATGAAGCCAAGTGGAAGCGGATTGAGCGTAATGATGAGGACATCAAGACACTCATCGCAGCCGAAAAGGAATTCTGGAATCTGGTGCAGACCAAAACCGCGCCGCCCGTGGATGGTTCCCTTTCCTGCTCCCAGGCACTGGCTTCCCGCTATGCCGACAGCCGTGATGAAGAAATCATGCTGCCGGAAGAAGCGGATACGCTGATTGCCCGCATCAACGGGGACACCGAAATCATGGGTAAACTCAAAGAACAGATTTCCCTGAACCAGAACCGGCTGAAAGAAATGCTGGGTGATGCGGAAGCAGGCCGCGTCGGATCATTCAAAGTTACCTGGAAAACCACCAATGGCAGGGAAACATGCCCACTGTCGAAACTCAAAAAAGCGGACCCGGACATGTACCAGGCTTTAAAGGATAAAGGATTTATTTCAACCGGCAAAGCAAGCCGCCGGTTTGCTATCAAAGAAGTCAAGGAGGATAAATAACCATGAACACTAAAGGCGGATTAACGAAAAGAAATAGCCAGGTGCAGGAAATGCAGCAGAAAGACACTTCACTGAAAGGACTCATCAAGGCTATGGAACCGGAAATCAAGAAGGCGCTGCCATCTGTCATCACTCCGGAACGCTTTACCCGTATGGTCTTCACTGCCCTTTCCAGCACGCCTAAATTGCAGCAGTGTACGCCTCAGTCATTTCTTGGAGCGATGATGCAGGCCGCTCAGCTTGGGCTGGAACCCAATACCCCAGTTGGCCAGGCATACCTGATTCCATATGGCAATGTGTGCCAGTTCCAGCTTGGCTATAAAGGACTGCTGGATTTGGCGTACCGCTCCGGGGAAATCAAGGACATCCAGGCGCATGAAGTTCACGAAAACGATGAATTTGAATATGAGCTGGGCCTTGAACCTAAACTGAAACACATCCCGGCCATGAGCAACCGCGGCCCGGTCACCATGTACTATGCCGTCTGGCATACCAAAACCGGCGGGTATGGCTTTGAAGTCATGAGCAAGGACGATGTGCTGGAATTCGCCCAAAAGAAGTCAAAGAGCTTCCGCAACGGCCCGTGGCAGACTGATTTTGACGCCATGGCCAAGAAGACGGTCCTGAAGCGTGCCCTTAAATATGCTCCGATTGCTACCGATTTCGTCAAAGCAGTCGCAACCGATGAAACGGTCAAGAGCAATATCTCCGCCAGCATGGAAGATGAACCGGATGAAACGATGACCATTGATGCGGAACCCATCCCTCAGAATGTGGATCCGGAGACCGGTGAAATCATTTCTGACCAGGAAGCAGCGAAATAAAGGGAGGCAGCTATGGGAGAAACAACAAAGCAAATCATTATTTCCAAAGTGAAGCTCGTGAAGGACGGCATCCGGATTAACTATGAAAAATATCGTGACAGCTACTGGGATACCTTGCAGCTCACATCAGAAGAAAAGGCAGCGCCGGAATTCTATGATGCTTTCCAGTATCTGGGCAGCCACATTGCGGCCATCATGTCATTCACTGGGGAAGTCATGGAACATCGCATCAGCCCCAATGAAGTTGTGCTGGCTTACAGCTCTTCTGGAGAACTGTCGGTAAAGTTTGGCTTCAAGCTCTACCTGCCGATTTCCGGTGAATCCGTTTCTGTCGTGACTCCAGCGCTTAAAGAACCACCGTCTACCATGAAGAACCCTACCGGTGCAGAGCATCCGAAGTTCATGGCCACGCAGACATGGGAAGCCGTGCAGCATCTGCTGGATGAAACGGAAAAGTACATCAACGGCAGACGTGCCCAGGGAAATTTATTTGAACCCGATGCCAAATAATCCTTTCTGGATTAACGAGTTACTGGGAAACTGGCCGGCAGTGTTTGTGTGCTGCCGGCACATTCTCAGCCCTGTGAGAAAGGAGGGGATACCGTGGCGGATAAAAGAATGATGAGCAAGTCGGTCATTGATACGGATATATTCCTTGATATGCCGGCAAGTACGCAATGCTTGTATTTCCACATGCTGCTGAGGGCAGACGATGACGGATTCTTGAAGAATGCCAAGACCATCATGCGAACCGTGGGGGCATCACCGGATGATGTGAAACTGCTTATTGCAAAGCAGTACCTAATCCCGTTCGATACTGGCATCATGGCCATCAAGCACTGGCGGATCCACAACTACATCAAGAAGGACCGCTATAAACCAACAGATTGTGAGGAAATCAAGCTGCTGGAAGTGAATGAAAAAGGCGAATATGTCTTAGCTGAACCAAGTCGGAACCAAGTCGGCTCCAATATGGAACCATCCTGTATCCAGTCTGGAGCCGTACTGGAACCAAGTCGGAACCAAGTCGGCTCCAATATGGAACCTCAGGTTAGAGATAGAGATAGAGATAGGTTAGAGATAGAGATAGGTAAGGATAGAGATAGTAGAGAGAGTAGTAGGAAGAGAAGCTCTGCCAACAACTCAACAACTGCTGCTCAGAAATTCAAAAAACCTACTCTTGAAGAACTCAAGGCCTATATTGCAGAGAATGGATACACCTTTTCTGCCGAAGCTTTCATGGATTATTACGAAAGTAATGGCTGGAAAGTGGGAAGGAACCCGATGAAGTCATGGCAGGCCACATGCAGGACTTGGCAGCGGCACGAATTACCAAGTGGTGTCCATGGATCTACAGAATCCGTATCACCGGAGATTGACAACATTCCTTTTTGAAAGAGGTGGGATGCATGAATTTAATGAAAGACTCAGTCATAGACATGATTAAGGACTTGGCTGCACAGGCGAAACAGACCGGCAGGGAATGGGAACCAGAACCGGTTAAGCCAGCAAAAGACGGCATCGAATGCTATCGGTGTGGTAATACCGGTTGGGTCGCAATAACAAGAGATGACGGCACAACAGCTATGGCTCATTGCCCTGAATGCTGGGAACGTCGGCAGGTAGCGCATCGGCTCAGAAATTCTGGGATTTCACCTAAAGATTACGAGCGATATACGATCGCCAGCTTTGATGCAAGTCGTAGTGAAACCGCCGGGAGGATGATGGATATGGCAAAAGCTTGGCTGGAAAGCCATACTCCTGGGGGAACTGGATTTGGCCTATTTGGACGCTCTGGCATGGGAAAGACTCATATCTGCATAGCCGTTTGCCAGGAAATTACAATCCGGCACAATGAACCACACTTCTATTTTTCCTATCGGGCGGAAATACCGAACTTGGTTAAGGCTTCTCGGAGTTACAGCGAAGATTATGATGCAGCCATGAGAAAGTGGAAGACCTGCCCGAACCTCTACATTGATGACCTGTTTAAGTTCTCCGGCCGTGTGGAAAACGGCAAACTGGTGGATATTGACCGGGATGAGCTGAAAGTGGTCTTTGACCTAATTAATGCCAGATACTTGAATCACATGACGACGATTTTCAGCAGTGAGTACAGCGTAGGCAATCTAGCCAGGATTGATGAAGCGCTGGGCAGCCGAATTTATGAAATGGTGAACCCTTATGCGTTACGAGTGGAAGGGCAGAATCAGAGACTGGCAGGTGTGGGCTGATGATTAAAAACGAAGAAGGATACGCAGACCCGACGTATTACGGGGCCTACAAAACAATCCGCCAGGAAGAAAAACGGAAGCAGGATGAGGCGGATGCCGCCAGGATGGATAAGGCCATTCACAAGGTCAGAGCTATCTTCAAGGCTTACGGTTTTGAAGTTGTTGAACGGATTGTACTGAAAAACATCCGAACTGGAAAGATTTACCGATAAGGAGGATGGATTATGACAAACTATGAAGCAATAAAAGCAATGGACAAGAATAAACTGGCAGAATGGTTAGCTGTTGTTATAGGGTGTGGTTTGTGCCCTACAGCACGCGAAGCCTGTGGTAGTTGCTCGGATGTCATCTTGGATTGGTTGGATGAAGAAACCGATGATGATCTCGTTGTTGAACAATCCGATGGGAAAACTATCAATATCAGCCATGCCAATGTCGTGATTATTGATTAAGCCAGGGGAGGGAATGACATGACCAAAAACACAGTATTGTTTCAGGGCAAAGAAATCGACTTAGATGACGAATCGGGCGAAACTTCTGACATGATTCATCATCCGGATCACTACACCTGGAAGGGCACAGAGTGTAAAAAAGTAATTGAAATCATGACCCGTGGTCTTTCCGGAGCGGAAGCCTACTACATGGGGAACATCATCAAGTATCTGTACCGCTATCCGAAGAAGGGCACGTTGCTCAGCGATCTGGCAAAGGCGGAAGAATACACGAAGTTCTTACGGGAATTGTTTATGGAAGATGGAGGGAAAGCATGAACGTAGCGATTATTTTAGGGCGACTGACCAGAGACCCGGCCATCAAGGTATCGCAGAGTGGAATGACTATAGCCCGCTTCACCTTGGCCGTCAACAGACTCAATAAAAAAGGTCAGAATCCGGAAGCGGATTTCATCAACTGCGTGGCATTCGGCAAGACTGCCGATGTCATTGGCAATTACGTCTACAAAGGCCAGCGGCTTTTGGTGGAAGGCAGAATCCAGACAGGGAGCTATACCAGCAAGAGCGGAGAGAAGAAGTATACTACAGAAATCTCGGTGAACCGGGTGGAGTTCATCGAGAAGCGTTCTAAAATCCCCACGCAGGTGAATAGCTGCGCCAGCAATCAAAACGTGTCTACGGGCGGATTTGAGCAGATGGGGACTGAGGTTCCTGACCAGCAGTGGATGGAGCAGGAAGAGATTCCCTTTTAAGGAGGCATCAGGATGGATGAAGTAAATACAATTGTATTTTTTCTGGGGATGATGTCAGGTGGATTTCTGACCTCTATATTTCTGGCACTGTTCATGGTTAACCGTGAGAGGTAATGCAGGATGGGGCGAAAGAACAGACGGCGGCAGAAGAATACGGAGCAGGCCATTCAGGCATTGCGGAAAGAGCTGCTGCAAAATCGTGGTGAGTATCACTGGTGCGCGTATTGCGGTCGGAAGCTGTATCCCGGCCAATGGCACTGGATGTATGACGAATTCGGGCAGCGGGTCCGCAAGTGCAACGATGAGCGAGCCTGCCAGGAGAATCGCCGCCCGGAATGTGAAGATTCTTTCAGAAAGGCGATGAGGATGTGAGAAGAATTTTATATGAAAACAGATATGAATTTTTTATAACCGTTGGCTTGGTGCTCCTGCTGGCTGTCGTAGGGCTTGGAATTGAATGGTATGTGTATGATACAGGGAAACTCAAAGAACATATGACATTCCTTGAATGGTTGATGATACAGAAGTAGGAGATAGCAAAGGTGATGAAATCATGAAGCGAATATTAGATGCTTGTTGCGGATCCAGAATGTTCTGGTTTGACAAATACAACGAAAATGTTGTGTTTATGGATAAAAGGAAAGTTGACACTGTTCTTTGCGATGGAAGACGGCTTATTGTTAATCCTGATGTTATTGGAGACTTTACTAATATTCCATATAAAGAAAACCAGTTTAATCTGGTAGTATTTGACCCTCCACATCTGATTCATGCAGGGCAAAACAGCTGGTTGGCATTGAAGTACGGAGTGATAGAAGGAGATTGGAAAGAAATGATTCGAAAGGGATTCAACGAATGCATGCGAGTATTGAAGAAAGACGGCATTCTGATTATGAAATGGAGTAGCAACCAGATTAGTACGAAAGACGTGCTGAAGGTATTGCCCGTGCAACCGCTATTTGGAAATAGAAGGGGGAAAAGCATTTTTCTTGTATTTATGAAAGATTAAGGTGACGGAATGGAATTCATTGTAGATGGAAATCCGCAAGGTAAAGCAAGACCGCGGTTCAGTCAAAAGAGCGGGACCGTTTATACACCAGCGAAGACAGCAAGGTATGAAAAGTTGATTCGCAAAGCGTTCCTGGCCGCCGGAGGGAAGTCTATCCCATCCGATTGCTATGTCGGGATTACTGTTGATGCCTACTTCCCGATTCCCAAGTCGTATACGAAGGGGAAGCGGCTGGCGTGTCAGTATAATATCAATCGCCCGGCAAAGAAACCGGACATTGATAATACATTGAAAGTCGTGCTGGATGCGCTGAACAAGGCAGCTTATGAAGATGACAAGCAGGTGGTTGAGGTGTCCTGCCGGAAATGGTATTCTCAGAGCGCCGGCTACTTGCGGATCAGCGTGAGAGAAGTGAAACAGTAGTGTGAGCAAGGCAGGTATTGAATCTGCCTTGCTTTCTAAATTCAATGATGGGAGGAAGCGGGATGTATCATAATGATTATATCGACGCAGTGACTGAATACTTGCGCCGGTATCGAGAGTTCTCGCAGTATATTGCGAACGTCAAAACCGATATCGACGAATGCCAGCGCATGTTGGAACTGGAAGCCGCACCGGCAGCGTCATCCATGTCGCCAACTGGTGGCTGCGGTGGCGGCGAAAAGGTGAGCCAGGAAGAGCGCATGTACATGCAGCGCGAGGACTTGCAGCGGAAGATCCGTGAATATCGTGCTGACTTGCAGCAGATTGAACCGCTCATCCGGCGCCTGGATAGCTCGATGGCTTCATTGAAGGACATCAATGAGACGGATGCCAGAATCTTAGAGAGCCGGTATATTGATGATGCATCCTGGGAAAGTACAGCACGGTACGCCTGCTGTAGTGTTGGCTCGTGCCGGAGACGGGCACGCACTGCACTCAAAACATTGACCGGCATGATGTTTGGACCGGATGCTGTGCCTATGCAGACATCGGTTGTGTTCTTTAAACGATGATAGACCTATCAACACCAATGTGAATAACTTTGTGGATAACCAGGGCATGGACACTTTCTGAGCAGTTTTTAGCAGAAACATGACTGATTGTTGCATGATTTATGTACGGAATGTGCGGGCACTTTGTGCTATACTAATATCATCGAAAATTGAACAGGGAACAGACAACCACGCAGACCAGCGTGGTTTTTGTTTTCTTATTTTGAAATCGGAAACTGAAATAGAAAATGGAAATAGAATTTGATTTCTTATTTTGGTTTCCATTTTCTTTTTTGATTTATGAAAGGATGTGAGGCAGCGTGGCCAGGGCATTTGCCAAAGACATTTACAATAGCCAGCGATGGCGAAAGGTCGCTCATGCTTATGCAGAGTCTCAGCACTACGTGTGCGAACGATGCCATAACCGTTCCTTTGTTGGGACTGGAAAGCCGCCTAGATTTATCGTCCACCACAAGACGCACTTGTCTCCGGAGAATGTAGGGGATGACAGCGTGGTGTATGGCTGGGATAACTTAGAGCTGCTATGTATCTACTGCCACAACGCTGTGCATGGTACAGGCATGGGCAGGGAGTGCGTGTTCGACGATGATGGCAATCCCATTGGTATCCTGGAACATAACCGCTAATCCCCCCGGTCTCCCCTTTTGGGAGCCTGAAAAATGCCGCCGGGGGCGGGCCTTTCTGTGATACAAACGGCATCCGCCAAGGGGGTGTAGTATCAAAACCAAAGGGAAAATAGCAAAAGAAACGTCAATAAGTAAGGAGGTGATGGAGTGAGACAGATTAAACCGGAAACAGCGATTAGAAGAAGGGTGAAAGCCTTGCAGGAAGCATTGAAAGCCGCCGATGAAGAGAAGCAGACTGTCGTGAGCCCGCTGATCGGGCAGGTGGCACGCCTGGAATACCAGTTGCAGAAGCTCATGGAGCAGCTGGAAGAGGTCGGATTTGTTGAAGAATATAAGAACGGCGAGAATCAGTTTGGAACCAAAGAATCAACGGTTTCAAAGGCCTACTCCACCACGTTCAAGAACTATGTAAGCGCCATCCGTACCTTGGTGCAATGTCTTCCGGCAACGGCGGCCCCTGATGCAGAGGATACGCTGACGGAATTCATCAAAAACAGGCCTTGAATTACATTGAAAAATACTATGGCGGCATAAAATCCGGGCAGATAGTGGTATCTGATAAGGTACGGCGGGTATTCAAGCATCTGACGGAAAAAATAAATAACCAGAATTCGCAGTATATCTACGACGATGCCAAAGCCCAGTATGCCATTGACTTCATTCAGACCTTCTGCAAGCACTCGAAGGGCAAATGGGGCGGCAAACCAGTCATCTTGGAACTGTGGCAAAAGGCCATCACGGCAGCACTCTTTGGATTCGTAGATAAAGATACTGGTCTCCGGGAATACCGGCAGCTGATTCTTATCGTCGCCCGTAAAAACGGCAAATCAACGTTTGCTTCCTGCTTAGGATTGTTTTTACTGGTGGCGGACGGGGAAGCCGGCCCGGAAATCTATTCCGCTGCCACTAAAAAGGACCAGGCAAAAATCATTTGGCGTGAAGCCTGCTCAATGATCAAGAAGTCGCCGGCATTAAATAAGAAGCTGGACCTGCGTGTATCCGTCATCCGGTCACGCTTCAATGAGGGCACGTTTGAGCCTTTGGGCTCCGACTCTGATAAATTGGACGGCCTCAACGTGCATGGAACCCTGATTGATGAATTGCACGCCTTGAAGGATAAGAACCTGTATGATGTCCTCATCGACGGCATGACGGCACGTGAACAGCCGCTCTGTATCATTACCACGACTGCCGGCACGGTCCGCGATAATATTTATGACCTGAAATATGATGAATGCGAACGCATCATCAACGGGTATGATGACCCGGCAGGCTATAAGGATGAAACCATTCTCCCAATCGTCTATGAACTTGATAAAAGGGAAGAATGGACGGACCCTACATGCTGGGCGAAAGCCAATCCGGGCCTAGGGAGCATCAAGAACACCCAGACACTGGCACAGAAGGTATACCAGGCGCAGCATGATGCACTCCGAGTCAAGAACTTACTGTGCAAGGACTTCAATATCCGCGAAACCAGCGGGGAAGCATTCTTTACATTCGACCAGCTTAACAATGAAACCACCTATGACATGAAGGCTCTCAAGCCTAAGTATGGAATAGGTGGTTTTGATTTGTCCGAAACAACGGACCTGACATGCGCTACGATGTTGTTTTGCGTCCGTGATGATCCGAATATTTACATCAAGCAAATGTACTGGATCCCGGAAGATTTACTGGAAAAACGTGTGCATGAAGACCAGGTCCCTTATGATATCTGGAAGAAAAAGGGTTGGCTCCGAACATCGCCCGGCTTCCGAAATGATTACAGGCTCATCCTTCAATGGTTCGTCGATGAAATGGAACAAGATGACATCTATTTGTTCAAGTGCGGATACGACCGATGGAGTGCAGCCTACCTGGTGCAGAGCATGAAAGAGCGTTTTGGCGATGACGTGATGGTTCCGGTAGCACAGGGCAAGCAGACATTATCTGGACCAATGAAGAATCTGGCAGCCGATTTGGCCGCCAAGCGGATTGTTTATGGCAACAACCCAATCTTGAAATGGTGCATGACGAACGTGGCCGTCGATGTAGACCGCAACGACAACATTCAGCCATGCAAAACGTCTAATCCGAGAAAGCGTATTGATGGGTTTGCCTCTTTACTGGACGCCTATACAGCGCTGGAACAGAACAAAGAAGACTACATGAACCTTATTTGAAAGGGGGTGAAGACTTGGAATTAAGAAGCATGATGCAGTCCATTTTTGGGCGGCTGTTCAGACATGACGGTTTGACCAGGGCAAAGCTGCTGGATGGCTATTCCAACGACTACGTGCCATTTGATGGCAATGTCTACGACACTGCCACCGGGCGGAACTGCATCGACACCATTGCCCGCCATGCCGGGAAGCTGCATCCAAAGCACATTATCCGGCGGGACGGAAATATCGTGAAAAATGCAGATGACAAGCTGCAATACATCTTGTCTATCCGGCCTAATCCATTGATGACGACATCGGAGTTCATCGAGAAGATTGTTGCCCAGTATTACTGCTACAATAACCTGTTCGTCTATATCCAGCGGAACCAGAATGGAGACATTACTGCATTATGGCCATTGAACTTTAATAACCTGGAACTGTTCGAGGACCGCCAAGGGAATCTATACTGCCAGTTCACTTTCGGCTCTGGAGAGCAGGCAACAGTCCCGTATGAGGAACTGATTCACATCCGGAGACACTATAACCGCGATGAAGTTTTTGGTGATCCGGAGGGGCAGATTCTCACGGAAGATATCAACCTACTGAAATCCGTCAAGACTGCCATTATCAATGTGGTCAAGAATTTCAGCAAGCTCCGTGGTGTCATTCAGTGGACTGGCACGGTCCGCCCGGAGGACCAGGAGGCCATGTGGCAGAAATTTGTTGATTCCTTCGCTGGGCCTTCCAATGGCAGCGGCATCGGATCATTGGATAATCGTGGCAAGTTTCAGCAGCTCACCACTGATACCCAGACGTTTGATGCCAGCCAGATGACGTTTGCCCGGGATAATCTCTACAAGTATTTTGGAGTCAACGAGAAAATCGTTTCCGGGAAATTCACGGAAGAGGAATACCAGGCCTTCTATGAAAGCGTCATTGCGCCGATTGCCATTAAATTGTCTCAGGAATTTACTGAAAAGCTCTTCACCCAGAAGGAACGCGGCTTTGGAAATGAGGTTTTGTTTGAAGCCAACCGCCTGGCGTATATGAGTACAGCATCAAAGGTAAAGATTGCAGAGGCTATGATTCCGGCTGGCGCCATCAAACGGAATGAAATCCGTGAGTTATTCGGATATGCCGGCCTGCCTGGCAAGGAAGGCGAGGAAATTGTAGTATCGCTGAACTACGTGAAAGCAAAGGACCAGTCTCTTTATCAGACTGGTAAGGATGACAATGATAATGGCGCATCGGAAGGAGGTGATGGGGATGGAGAAGAAGATTGAGTGCAGACGGCTGGCGCTGAGAGCTGCCGACCAGGAAGGCGGAGGGGAAGGCCTCCATGTTGAAGGTTATGCAGCTGTATTCAATGAAAAAACACTGCTGTGGGAATCGCCATATAGTGGGATAAAGTATTACGAAGTCATTGATAGAAACGCTGTTGATGCCAATACGGACATGAGTGACGTTATCCTTAGGTATAATCACTCTGATGCGGCACTTATCCTGGCACGCACGTCAAATGGCTCTATGAAAATTGCAGCCGATGAACGAGGAATCAAGGTAGAGGCCGACATCGCGCCGACAACGGCCGGCAAGGATATCTATCAGCTGATTAAGCGCGGGGACATCAATAAAATGTCCTTTGCCTTCACGGTAGACAAGGACGACTGGGAAAATGATTCCGCGGCCAAAGAGCAGACAAGGACCATCAAGCACATTGACATGATTGTGGATGCCAGCCCGGTGGATTTCCCAGCCTACGATGGCACCAGCATTGCCGCCCGTGGCCATGATGGCATCATCGAAGAGTTGAAGCGCCATGAACAGGACGCGGCACTCCGTGAAAAGCTGATTGTTGAAACGTATCTATGAGAAAAGGAGACAACTATGAATAAGAGACTTTTTGAAATCAGAAGCCGTAAAGAAGAAATCAGAGCCGCGCTCCAGGGTGACGGCAAGGTTGACCTGAAAGCACTCCAGGAAGAACTGAGAAAGCTGGATGCTGAACAGAAAGAAATTGAAGAACGAGAAAAGATTGCCGAAGGTATCAATCTTGGAAACAACCCGGAAGGTGTACATGGCCGCCGGAAGCCGCAGGACAATGGAGCGGCTGCTGGTATTGACTCTGATGAATACCGCAAGGCATTCATGAACTACGTTGTACGTGGTATTACCATTCCGGCAGAATTCCGCGGAGCAACTACTACGACTGATGCGGGCGCACTGATTCCTCCGACTACTCTTAACCGAGTCATCGAAAAACTGCGTACATATGGCAACATCCTGCCGCTGGTAACCCGCACTGCGTATAAGTCTGGCCTGGCCATTCCGACTGCCGACGTTAAGCCAGTAGCTACCTGGGTAGCAGAAGGCGCTACGTCTGATAAGCAGGAAAAGGCCCTTGGCACGGTTACTTTCAGCCACTTCAAACTGCGCTGCGCGGTCGCTGTAACTCTGGAGTCCGAATACATGACTCTGTCTGCATTCGAAGATACCATTGTTTCCAACATTGCAGAGGCTATGGCCGTTGCGCTGGAAGAAGCCATTATCAAGGGCACTGGCTCTGGACAGCCGACCGGCATCATCAAAGACCTTACCAAGGGCTCTACTCTCAGCGTTACCAAGCTGGGCCTTGATACTATCACCGGCGCAGAAGGCAAGGTCCCGCAGGCCTATGAAGCTGGCGCTGTATGGGTCATGACCAAAGGCACCTTTATGCAGTTCATGGGGATGACCGACTCTGCCGGCCAGCCGATTGCCCGCGTCAATGCAGGCGTCAATGGCGTCCCGGAACGTGTCCTCCTGGGTCGCAATGTAGTTCTCTGTGATTATCTGCCGGACTTCTCCGCAACACTCACTAAGAGCGATGTTTTCGCTTTCATTTATCGCATGAAGGACTATGTCCTCAACACCAACTACAACGTTTCCATGAAGGTCTATGAAGACAACGACACCGACGACCTGGTAAGAAAGTCCATCATGATTGCGGACGGCCGCCCGGTTGACTTCAACTCCCTTGTCCTGCTGACTGGCAATAAGACAGCGTAAGGAGTGACGAACCATGGCCGTAACGCTTGCCCAGGCAAAGAATTATTTAAAACTAGATAATGACATTACCGACGATGATGAACTGGTAACGAGCCTGATCAGCGCGGCCGGCGACTATGTAAGACGGACGACGGGGAAGGTCAATACTGGCGATAATCAAAGCCAGCTATATGACCTCTGTATCAAAATGCTGGTGGCGCACTGGTATGAAACCCGTGCTGTTTACAGCCAGAAGCCGGGCGCCATCAACGCGATTCCCCATACTGTGACCGCTTTGCTGACTCATATTGCCCAGTGCAGTGACTACCCGGAGGGATAGCCTATGATTAATGTTGAAATCGGGTCACTCGATAAAAGAATCCATATCATGCAGTACCAGGAAAGTACCGATGAATATGGGCTTACCCATCAGACCCTGGCTGATGCTATCGGCAATGCCATTTGGGCCCGTATCGAACCGGCACGCGGCAAGACCTACTATGAGCAGTATAAAGACAAAGTTGAGTTCGTCACCAAGGTCACGATTCGTTACCGGAAAGGGATTACCCCGGATATGCTGGTGCAGTATGCGGGCACTACCTATCGTATCATGTCGGTTGTTGACCCGTATGAGGCCCACGTAAAACTGGAACTCATGTGCAACATAAAGGAGCGAGGTGATTCTGGTGTTGATTGAAGAATTTGTCAGGCGGCTGGATGAAATGAGAATCCAGTATCCGGGCGACGCGGAAGACGTGCTGGAAGCCGGAGCCAAGAAGATGACGAAGGCCATCCGGAAGGCATCCCCTGTCGGGGATACGAACCACCCGCACAAATTGAAGAAGTCATGGCGCTGTAAGATTAAAGGATACAGGGCGGCAGATACCCGCGCGGAAATCCGTTCTACGGCACCTCATTTCCATTTGGTGAACCGTGGCGTGCAGAACCCAAAGGATACTCATGGCAATCCGAAACCGGAATGGCGCAGCGCTTTGAACCGTCATAAGGGATTCTTGCAGAAAGCGGTGCATGACAACTGGGACGGCATCAAGGATGGCATGGCCAAAGACTTCTACCAGAAAGTACGTGATCACCTTGGCTAAGATCGTAAGACAGATTGATGCACTGAGCGCTGTTATCCAAGCCGTTTCCAAAGCAACCGGATGCAAAGTCTATTCTGATGAGGTCCTTGAGAAGTTCAAGAAGCCGTGCTTTTTCGTTTCGGCATCGTCCCGCATGACTCCGTATACGGATAATGTAGTAGAGAAAGAGCTGACCATTGCCCTGACGTATTTCCCCAGGGATAACGAAAAGAATGAAATAACCTACTTAGGGATTGTTGACCTCATTCAGCGGCTCTTCCAGTCTGGCGTTCAGGTCGGGGACCGATATCTTCACGTTGAAAGCGTCGAGGATGATCGTACCGGGGAAGAGCAGGACATTTTGCAGGTAACCATAGTGATTCCGTTCTTGGAACAGGTTGAAAAGTCTGCTGGCGGGAATGTTGAAATCATGGGTGAAGTGGAACTGAATATCCATACCATCTCCAACAAACAGCGCAGCACTGCTGCGGACGAGAAATGGAATTCGAAGATTGATTCAGAAACTATATGAAGGAGTGAAGATATATGGCAAAACTCGGAATGCCTTCTGTAAACATTGCGTTTATTGAAGCCGGTATTGAAGCCATTGAGCGTAGCCAGCGTGGCATTGTGGCCCTTCTGCTCGAAGAGCCGCAGGATACCATCACAAAATTGCTGACTGACCATAAAATTACTAGTGGCACCACTTCAAAGGATGTGGCTGCCATCACCAATCCGTTTACCGTTTATACCACCGATGATATCCCGGAGGAACTGACTGACGATAATCGTGATTACATCACGAAATGTCTCATTGGGTATACTAAGACGCCTTACCGCGTCAAAGTGTATTTGCAGGCAACAAATGAGACAAAAGACAGCTCTGAGGATAAGTTCGCAGATACGCTCAAGATCCTGGCAACAGACCGCTGGGATTATCTGGCTATCCCGTCCATCGCTACGGCCCAGTTGGAATCTGTAGCCACCTGGCTCAAGACGAACCGTGAAAACAAGTTCAAGAAATCCAAGGTTGTGCTGCCCGGATACAGCGCAGACTATGAAGGCGTCATCAATTTCTCGAACACTACCATCAAGACCAAAACTAAATCGTATACTGGCGCTCAGTACACGCCACGTATTGCCGGCCTGATTGCAGGAACCCCGATGACAATTTCTGCAACGTATGCCCCGCTGGCGGAAGTCATTGACTGCGATAAATACAGCCTTGACGAAAACGACGAGAAGGTTAATAAGGGCGAGTTTTTCGTTTGGTATGACGGCGAAAAGTTCAAGATGAGCCGTGCCATGAACTCTTTGGTCACTACGACTCAGGGGAAACTGGAAGCCTATCAGACCATCAAGACCGTGGATGTCATGGACATGATGTATGACGACATCAAGAAAACCGCCCAAGACAGCTACATCGGCAAATACACGAACGATTACGACAACAAGCAGCTGCTGATTACTGCGATTGGTGGCTATTTCAAAGAACTGGAAGATGGCCGCCTCTTACAGAAAGGCTATTCCACGATTGATATCGACGTAGAAGCCGTAAAAACGTATCAGCTCGAACATGGCCTGTATACGAAGGACGAACTTGCCGACATGTCTGATTTGGAAATCAAGAAACTGGATACGAAAAAGAAAGTATTCCTGACCGCCAAGGTGAAAATTCTTGATGCAATGGAAGATATCGAACTTCCAATCAATATTTAAGGAGGTGTTGAACTATGGCAGATTCTATGGTAGCCCAGCAGGTTATGTCCGGCACCGAAGGTGAAGTATGGATCGATTCTGATTACATGGCTCAGGTAACTGCGTTTCAGGCCGAAGTGAATCTGGTAAAAGAAGAAGTCAACCAGGTTAAAAAGCGCGGCAAGCAGTACAAGACAACCGGATGGGAAGGGAAAGGCAAAATCAAAATGAACCACATCTCTTCCTACATGATTGATAAAATGGCTGATAACATTAAAAATGGCCATCAGACGGTTTGCACCATCATTGCCAAGCTGTCTGATCCGGACGCTATCGGAGATGAACGTGTCTGCATCCGTGACGCGACCTTTGATAAGTTGACGCTCATGGATTGGGAAGCGAAAAAACTGACCGAAGACAGTTATGACTTCACGTTTACGGACTTTGATATTCTGGACCGCGCGTCTGAATAAGAAAGGCAAGGTAATCTATGAATTTAGCAGAGGCATTGCTTGCAGCTGATGCAGGCAAGGTAATGAAGAAAGCAACGAAAGATTTCGAAGTAAAGCGGCTCTCCGGCATTATCGGCGAGCCGTTTGTGCTTCATCTGTGCCAGATTCCATCCCGGCGCGTGAGGGAAATCCAGGACGGCGCGGTAAAGTTTGACCGCAATAATAAGCCGGTCGGCGCTGATACCTACAAGTTGCAGATCATGCTGCTGGTTGATGGCATCACCAACAAGGATTTCGACAGCAGAGAGGTTCTCAAGCACTACGGGGCCGGGACCAGAAAAGATTTGTTTGAAAAGCTGTTCAATGCCGGCGAAATTGCTGACATTGCGGAGCAGATTACGGAACTCTGCGGCTTTGGCGGTGAGCAGAGTGCTGCAAGGGTTGAAGAAGTAAAAAACTGATAGATTCCGACGGGGATGTTCAGACCATGTACTGGCACTATGTCAGGCATGGCGTGAAACCGTCGGAGTGGTTTGCGATGGGCCCGGGCGAGCGTGTAGTTCTCCGGGCTTTTATGTTGAAAGAAATCGAAGGCGAAGAACATGCCCGCGAACAAATGGAAAACAAAGTGAAAGGAGGTTAACGTATGGCCGAAATTATTGATGTAATCATGAGACTCCAGGACAATGTCACAAGCGGGCTGGCAAGAATCCGGAACAGTATGGAAGAAACCAGTAGAGCCAACCAGCGTATGGGGCGTGATATTTCCAAGGCGGGGAAGAATGTCAGTGATTTAGGTGAAGCCATGCTTCCGGCGGCTGCGGGCATCACGGCCCTTGGCGCGGCAAGCGTAAAGACATTCATGAATTTCGACCAGACCATCACAGCGGCAGGCGTCAAGGCTGGAGCCACGACGGAAGAGCTGAACCAGATGCGGGAAGCGGCCTCCAAGATGGGAGCTGATTTCCCTATCAGTGCCCAGGAAGCAGCAGAAGGCATGGATAGACTGGCAGCGGGCGGCTTCAATGCGTCCCAGTCTATAGCAGCTATGCCGGGCATCATCGAGGCATCCATTGCGTCCGGTGAAGATCTGGCCACTACGTCTGATGTCGTAACCTCTGCTTTGTCCATCTGGAACCTGACTCAGGGCGATGTGGCGGCCAACACCACGCACGTCGCCGACGTTATCCAGGCTGCGGCGAACGCTTCAAAGCTGGGTATGCAGGACTTTGGCCTTGCAATGCAGTATGCAGGCGCTCCAGCGGCCGCACTGGGCGTAAGCATTGAAGAACTTGGCACTGCCATGGCGGTTATGTCAAACAACGGCATTGAAGCCAGCTCGATTGGTACCGGCCTCCGGTCCATGATGAGCCGTCTGGCATCGCCTCCGAAAGATGCTGCCAATGCCATCGAACAGATGGGGCTCAAGATTAAAGATGCAAGCGGTAACTTTGTCGGACTGGAAAACGTCATCGGGCAGATGCGGACGGCCATGGCCGGCATGTCGAATACGGAACAGGTAGCCATGGCCAAAGCGATTGCTGGCGAAGATGCTTACAGCGGTCTGTTATCTTTGATTAAGACTAGCCCCGAAGCATACAAGCAGGCTGCGGATGCCATCAATAACAGTTCCGGCAGCAGCCACCAGGCGTACATGACAATGCAGAAGACGCTCAAGGGCTCCATTGATTCCCTCATGGGGTCCGTTGAAGCTCTGGGCCTGTCCTTTGGCTCTGCCCTGGCCCCAACAATTCAGTGGGCGGCCGGCGGCATCAAGGCGCTGGCGGATGCTCTTACAAACCTTTCTCCGGAAACCAAGAACATGATTGTTCAGATAGCCGGGGCATTTGTTGGCCTTACTGGATTTACTATTGCCGCTGGCAAGGCTATTACCATCGGCGGAAACATGGCCAAGGTATACGGCCAGATTGGTACGGTGATGAAGGGCGGGACCATCAGCAACAAGGCCTTGCAGTTTGCCGTTCAGGGTGTGATGCGGGGCTTCACCATGCTGCGCACGGCGTCCGTGGCCATGCTGGGACCATGGGGCATTGTGATTGCTGCTATTGCGGCAGCAGCTTTCCTCATCTATCGGAACTGGGACCGTATCGGCCCGTTCTTCCAGCGGCTTTGGACGCAGATCAAGAGCGCATTCAATGCCGCGGTGAGCATGATCCAGACGGCTATTTTAAAACTACAGATGGTCTGGCATACACTCACCCAGGCATTCCAGAACGGGACCGGCGTTTTCAGAGTCTTGAACATGCTTTCTGATGTGCTGTCCGGAGTCATCGGCGGACAGCTCTATGCGGCGTTTGTCATCGTCTCTAGTGTTATCACTGGGGCAGTCACGGCAGCATTCAGTATCCTGGGCTCGATTGTCACGGCGGCTCTGGGCGTGTTCAGTGGGCTGATTGAATTCATTACAGGTGTTTTTACCGGCGATTGGTCCATGGCTTGGCAAGGCGTTGTTGACATTTTCAGCAGCATCTTCGGCGGCTTGAAGGGAATTTGCGACGGCATTCTGCAAGGAATCAAAGCAGCCATCAACGGTGTAATCGGCGGAATCAATTCTATCTCTGTCGATATCCCAGACTGGGTGCCTAAATACGGCGGCAGCCACTTTGGATTGAATATCCCTTACTTGTACAATGGCACGACCAACTGGCAGGGCGGCGCAGCGGCAGTCAATGACCGCGGCGCTGAAATCATCAATCTTCCGCCAGGAGCGCAGGTCATTCCTCACAGCCAGTCTATGAGAAATGCATACAACATGGGCGCGGCATCCGGGAACCTCAGAACCGGCGGAGGAATTACCGTTAACATCAGCGGCGTGACCGTCAATAACGGCTCCGATATCCGAGAATTTGCCCGTAAAGTGGCGGAACAAATCCATTATGAGATGGAAAAGGAAGCCATTAATTCTACTGTGGGGGCGATCTGATGAGTAGTTTCTTAAGCTTTATGAGTACCGCTTCCAGCATCCTGGGGAGCGTCCTTGGAGCCTTGGGCGGTAATGGTGGAGACGGTTGTGTATTTACGTTGTCCGGCGGAGGCAGCAGTGTCGCCTTCCCGGTCAGCCCACCTGATTTCGAAGTGGTGAACCCGTACAATAACAGCACGGTCAACATTAACAATTTGGGCGAAATTAATATGATCGGCAAGCGCGGCCTGGCCACGATGAAATTTTCATCGTTCTTCCCTGCCCAGGATTACAATTTTCTGCAAACAGTGATGGCCGGCAGCCCATATGAGCTGGTAGGCAAGGTCAAGCAGATGGCAGAAAGCGGGCAACCGTGCCGCATCAGCATCACGGGTACAGATGTCAGCCTGCCGGTCACGATTGATGAGTTTGTTTATAAAGAAAAAGACGGCAGCGGCGATGTGTATTTCAGTTTGACTCTGAAAGAATACCGCTACATCATGCCCCAGGCTGATGTATTGAGTGATACGACGGGATTAAAGAGCCGTGTCGCAGAGACTGGCGCAAGCAAGGAAACCACATGCCTGGGAACCATGCACGCGCTGGACAATGCGCAGAAGGCCTTTCAGAAGACCACCAGCATTGTCAATCAAGGGAAGCGGGCCATTGGCTTGTATAAGAGCATGGTGAAATCCGGCGGCATCCCTGCCGGCACGGTACTCACGACAGTTGCTAATGCGGTCCAGACAGGCGGCAAGAGCCTGTATAAGTTCTAGGAGGAATAGAGAGATATGTTAAGCATTCGCTATAGTGACCCGCCTGAAACTGAGAAAGAGACAAAAGCCCGCAAGGATAGCAAGGGGGCTGAACCGAAAAACAACTTTGACATCACGAACTATGTGCAGAAGCTTTCGTGGTCCGGAGACAGTCAGCAGGCCGCCCGCAAGCTTGAATTTTCAATCGCATACAACACGCCTGACAAGGATAAGACGTTTGTGCCGCTTGATTTGAAAATCGGCGGATTCATCTACTTGTTTTACCGGGAAAAGGATATGGATCCGGAGATTGAAATCTTCCAGGGGCGCATCTTCTACCGGAAACGTGTGACGGATTCCTATACATTCGATTTTTCCTGCTTTGATGACATGATTTATCTGGCTAAGAGCAACATCAGGGCAGTCATCACCGGCACGGTGGCGGCTGGCATTCAGCAGGTGTGCAAAGAGATTGGCATACCCGTTGGGACTCTTCCGGATGGGCTTGATGCATCCGTTGACTATATTGCGGATGATAAGAGCGGGACGGAAGTGCTGCGGGCGCTTCTCGACATCCAGCAGACAGCGGATAAGGCTGCGAAGAAGGACACCTATTATTTGCCAGTATGCATCAATGGCCAGGTCAATGTCATCAAAAAAGGCGAGTTGGTTGACGGGTATGTTGCAACGGCTGATACCAACACATTCAGCACGGAGCATTCTGAAAGCATTGAGAATATGGTCAACCGGATTAAAGCGGTTGATGATAACGGGACCATTTGCCAGATGTTCACCATCAATGATGACGTGACGCACTACGGTATGATTCAGAAAATCTATAAGATGCAGCCGCCTAAACCGGATGAAACGGTGGATAATGTTGCCGCTGCCAAAGCCCAGCTGGCACGGCTGAAAGATGAGTCGAGTCTGAAAGGGCTTGGTAATGTCCAGTGCATCACCGGGTACAGCATCAAAGTGCAGGAAGAGCAGCTTATGGGCACTTTCTATATCAAGAGTGATACCCACAATTTCGAGAACAACGTCCATACGATGGGCTTGACGCTTGAATATATTCCGGATCAGCCAGAACAGCCGGAGATTGAACAAGTAGACTATGCAACACCGGTATTCAACAGCTCGAAAGACCGCATGAAGAATAAAGAGGGCATTTCCAATGGCTCTGCTGATGTCGATGCGGGAATATCTGCCGGCTGGGATGCTTGGGGCGGCCAGACAATGGACAACGGGCGTGAAGGCTGCGCTGAATTCGTTGGTAAGTGCGGAAGCTATTACAGCCCATTCCTGGCACAGGAAGCCAACAATGGCGTCGTCTATTGTCCTACGATGGTAGCCGATGCGGATGCGGCGGGCCTGCTGTCGTATGATACCAGTGACCTACAGAAGGGCGACGTCATTGTCTATGGGGATGACGACCACGTTGTTATCTACGATGGCCAGGGCGGCTATTACGGCAATAGCTCATCCCGCAATGTCACTGTCCATGGTAGCGACTACACGGAAATGGGGATGCCAGTCACGAAAGTCATTAAAGCATCCAGGGGGTGACGATGAATGAAGAAAACAGATAACCCATATAAAGGCCTTGTGGACCTGAACCGAAAGCTGGCAGAGAGAGCTGCCTTGCAGCCGACTGCCGGCATCGGCGTCATCGTCAGCCCGCCTCCGGAGATTCGGATTCGGTACAATGGCTACGTCTTGGACAAGAAACATTTGTGGATTGATGACTACTGGATTCCCGGACACACGCGCCATATGGTCGGTTCAACAGCAAACCGTGCTGGCGGTTCTGGCGATGCTGCTTATGAATCTCACAACCATCCGATTGACAATGATGAGCGGCTGACAGATACATGGAAAGTGGGGGACAAGGTCCTTCTGCTGCCTGTCACTGGGGATGATAACAAGACCACAAAGCAGTATATCGTGGGGATGAAACTAAGGAGGCTTGACGGCAATGAGTAATCCATTTGTTGTAGGCCCATCTACATCAGAAACGGCAACCCAGAGCCTTCCTACGTTCACTGAATTTGCCTGGGACTTTGCAAAGGATGATTTCATCTACAGACGTGACGGGTACCATGAGATTGTTATCGGTAAAGAGGCTATTAAGGTCTGGGTGCTGCATGTACTCCGATGCGAACGGTATCGGTATCTTGCATACTTTGATGACTATGGCATCGAGCTTGAAAAGTTTATCGGTACAGGCCCCAATGATGGGCAGCGGAGTTCTGAGCTTTTCCGTTATGTAAAGGAAGGGCTCATGGTCAACCCATACATTACGGATGTTACGGCATTGCAGGTCACCCAGGAACACAAGAAAATTACAATGGTGATTCACCTGGAAACTGTTTATGGTGAGGTTGAAATGGGAATCGAGGTGTAAAGATGTTTGAAGCAGAAACAAGGTCCGTTATTCTGGAACGGCTGAAAAAATATTATGCAGAGTTCAAGGGGACGGACGTAAGTGCTGTGGAAGGCACGTTTTCCTTTGATACCCTGGCAGCCAATGCGAAAGAATTTGAAAAGGCCTACGCTGAAATGGATCTGATGATGGATGCCGCCTTCCCACAGACAAGCTGGGGCATTTATCTCGACCGGCTGGCAGATGAGCTGGCAGGATTGTCCAGAAAAGCTGCAACACCGGCAGTGGTTACACTATCCATTACCGGCACCGCTGGCGTAACTGTTCCGGCTGGCTCATTATTCGCAACAGCCAGCGGCACGAACTTTGCCACCGATGAGGCAGTGAAGCTGGACGACAAGGGCACTGGCACTGTAAAGGCTACAGCGCAAAGTACCGGAGCGGGAGGCAATGTGGCAGCGGGTTCCATCACGGTTATACCAGTTAGTATCTACGGCGTCAGCAAAGTTATGAATGAGGCGGCTGCCTACAACGGGTACGAAGAAGAAACTGACGGGGCCTTGCTGGAACGGATACTGTTTGCAGTGAGACAGCCAGCCACATCTGGCAATGTATACCATTACATTGAGTGGTCCACATCGGTCAGCGGTGTTGGTGCTGTTAAAGTGCTGCCGCTCTGGAATGGCAACGGGACCGTCAAAGTTATCGTTGTCGATGCCAATAAAGACACGCCTAGTGAAGAGCTGCTGCAAAAAGTGCGGGATACCATCACGGAGAACGCTCCAATCGGGGCGACTGTGACCGTCACAGCACCTGTTTTGAAAACGGTCAATGTGGCTCTCAAGGTAACTGACGGAACTGGCAATGCGGATGCCATCAAAGCAGCCTTGACGAAATATTTCAAGGGCAGCGTGTTCGGCACAAACTACACCACGCAGAAGGCAACTGACACGGTGACCATATCCTATGCCCAGATCGGGCGGATTATCCTGGATAACTCTGATACGACCGGGGTAAACGATTATGATGATCTGACGATTAATGACGGTACAGATAACATCATCTGTGCGGTGGATAATCTTCCTGTAGTTGGGACGGTGACGCTGACATGAGTGATCATAACTGGATGCGGCAAAGCACTGTAGATATCCTGCAATACCTGCCGGCGTTCCTGGCTCACAGCCAGCAGTTCCAGGCCGCGAATGATGCGGACAGCAAAGAACATGATACCATCCGGATTGATTTGCAGGATGTGCTGGACCAGTTTTACGTGCAGTCAGCCACCTGGGGCCTTGAGCGCTGGGAAGAACTGTGCGGCATCACTACGGACAAAACGCTCAGCGACAGTGTGCGTCGCAGCACGATAATCGCCAAGCTTCAAAATCCTGGCAGCGTGACGGAAGTCTTCCTGACGAACCTGATTAACGGATACATTGCGGACCAGCAGGGATACATCATCAGCTATCCCAGTGAGTACCGGATTGAAGTGCTTTATCATGGTGGCCAGATTACGGACTATGAAAAGTTACGTACTGCCATCAGCACATACATACCTGCTCACATCGGGTATAAGCTGGTGACCATCACCAAGGCAGACCTTGAATATCATGGAGCCGGAACTGTGCAGTGTTACCGGAAAAATCTTGTTGATATGTCTGTAAAGTACAGCATCAATGTTGATGATTCACCACGCTATATTGCTGGCGCAGTCGTTCATAATTACAAACTCATTAAAATTTCGGGGGGCAATAGGCCATGGCTAAATTTGCAAATCTAACCTTTACATCTCAGGGCACTCAGATGCTTGTCCAGGCTCAAAATTCTCATACGTTAACTTTTACTTGCGGGAAACTCGGTTCCGGTGTTCTTGCAGATTCGGATGATATCTCCAAATTCACGGATTTGAAATCTCCGAAAATGACACTGCCGATTGTCAGCGTGGATGACAGCAACGAAGAAAAGCTGGTGCTTACTTTCGACACGTCCAATACGGAACTGGAAGAAGGATTTGTTTCCAGGGAAATCGGCATTTTTGCTAAACTCGATAACGGATCCGAAACTCTGTATGCATACTCCAATGCCGGCAACAACTACGATTACATTCCGAGCAAGGATACTCCATCCGATGAAAACCGTCTGGTCGTCAATCTGGTAGTCAGCTCGTCTGCCAATATCTCTGTGCAGATTGACAAATCTATCGTCTACACGCATAAGAGCGATGTGGAAGAGATGATTGCTGCTCACGATGCGTCCGACACGGCTCATGAAAGCCGGTTCAAGCTGTTCGAGAAGATTGCTGATTTTGGCAATGACATCATCAAGAAGCTGGCTCTCACTACGGCCATCAGCGCGATTACGGCGCTTGAGACAAATTCGTGGTTCGGGCAGCTCCTCAAGATGGTACTGACGGCATCCGGAGTGAAGTACAATATTGCACAAAATGGGTATGTCTGCTTCGGCTCGTTCTTCGGCGGGCTAATTATACAGTGGGGAATTGCGCCATTGGTTACATCGAATACGGCAAAAGCATTTTTCCCTATTTCTTTTCAAGATACAGGTTACGTGATACTGGCTACCGGGCATATAGATGACAATGCGACGGCCTATACCAAAGGGATACTGTATAACCATAAAGATGCAAATGCTTGCATCTTGCGCGCATCAGAAACTAATGGCCCTGCAGCAGAATATGTTGTTTTTGGTAAAGGACTATTTTCCAACTGATATTATGAAAGCTGTCGTACTATAATAATTGTCCGGATAGCATTTAGCGTAGCCTGACAAAGTAGAACCACTTATGCTAATTCCAATTCTATTGCACCCAGAGCCAGTATCACATGCCCAGGCCGCTTTATGAGTAGCGGTAATGGGCATTGTGACTGTGGTTCCTTGTGTTATCGTGAATGTTCCCCACTGTCTAAAACGAAAGTAAAATCCATGTGACGATAGCTTGCGCGGTACCAGCATATCCTTGCCCAATTTCGTAATCAGGTGTTATTTTGATGCTTGTTTGAGTGCATTCTGACCAATAAGGGCAAGCCACATAGCCAGGAAAGTCTCCCGATCGCATGGTTACAACAGCAGCAGCGGCATAGTTAATATTTATTGGAAGAGTAATTTCTTGAGTTACGCCATTCAGATTGATTACATTGCTTCCCCACTGTCTAATAGCCCAGCATGACAATATAGCAAGCAATATCTTTAACTCCAGTGGGGGCATATGCTTGAAGCATACTTGCATAAAAACCATAGTTAATGCAAGCTTGGCCACTATCGGATACAATCCCAGCTAAGCATTTAGTGAAAGCAATCGGCGGAACAACCGTAACTACTCCTTGTTCGTTAAAACTCATTATTACCCACTGTTGAAAGGAGATGATTAAAATGACCGGTATCGACAAATCAATATACCTTATGCTCGGTACTGACGCCGAGAAAAAACGTCCCAGTGCCGTGTGTGGCGAAGTAAATAACGCAATTTACGCGATGAAAGTGGTGGCCAAAAGCTACGGCGTAGTTTTCAGCGATGCCGTCATTGACCGGTTATACAAGGAACTGGACGAACATCTAAACCGGATGCAAAATACATGATTATCAATACTTTTTAGATAAATGAGAAATACAGCATTAACCGCATCGTCGGTAGTCCACATCAAATGAAATCGTCTATAGATGAAGATATGCCGATTTTTAGAGTATCAATAGTAACAGTAAAAGAGTCGCATAGCAGACGTATTTTATGCATCTGTATGCGGCTCGTATAGTATCGTATTAGTAACAAATCATTTGAGCAGCTCGATGCATTTGCGGAGCTGTCGCAGGTTTTTGTGGGTATAAACGCGTTCGGTGACATCGCCGCCTGCGTGCCCTAAGATGCGCCGCTTAGCTGTTTCGTTCGCTCCAGCATTGTCAAGCAGGGTTGTGACAGTATGCCTGCAATCGTGTGTTGTATGGCCGGCAGCGTTGATGATCTGCATGACTGCACGCCAGATGATGCAATAGCGGCTATAGTCATATGGGTTCCCATTGGCATCACTCAGAAGAGTAGTCCCAGGCGAATCCATCCTGGCAATTATCAATGGAAGAATTCTGGGATGGATGGGAATAATCCGGATGCCGGAAACGGTTTTGCTCTTGGTGATCCGGATGAAACGCTGCCGGATGTTGACGTCTGACTTATGGAGATGGAGCAGTTCTCCGACTCTCATACCCGTATAAAGCAATATCAGCACAGTATCAACGTTGTCGTTGCAAGCGGCTTTCCATAAACGGTTTATCTTCTGCCGGCTAAACGGTTTATGTGGCCGGACCTGCTTGTTCTTTCCGATGGATAAGAGAGGAGCATAGTTCTTGTTGGCTAGCTCGATTTTACTGGCATACTGAGAAAGTAATGAAATGAGTGACCGCACCTTTTTAAGCGAGCTGTACGACAGCCTACTTTTTCTCATATCATCTATGATTCTTTGATAGTCCATGTATTTCAGGTCAATAAACGGTTCCTGGTGCAGGGATGAGAGATGCTTGAATGAATTTTCATAGCTGCACAGTGTCGATTTTGATGGCGAGGTATCTGCCGTGTGTGCTGGCAGCCACCGATGGTACAGTTCTTCCAATGTGATTTGATGCCCAGGGAGGGAGCGATGGTTATGAGTCTTGTTGTAATCAGCTTGAAAGATTTCAGCGTCAATCTGGTTGGTAAAATATTCAACAGGTCTTTGCTTACCATTCTCAGATATTACAAAAACAAACGGCCTCCTCCGGTTTCCGGACAGCCGTTTGATGCAGCCGTATCCATTTGGTTTACGCATAATAAAAACCTCCTTCATGGAGGCCATTTTACTATAGGAGGATTAATGAATGAACGGTACGAACGTTGATTACTACGTTGCTGGGTTCGATGCAGATGGCAAGCGCGTTGGTTCGCTGATCTGCGACTTTGACCCTGGCAAGGACAAGAATACAGGAAAGCTGGCTTCCTTAACGGAAAAGGCTAAAGATTTGTTCGAGGATGCAGCTGTCGTAGATGTCATTTCCGCAGCAGATTATAACCAGTACCTGACTGGCGAATATGTACGAGGTGCAGATGGTAAGCCGACCGCATACATTGCACCGGAGCCAACAGCCGAGGAGCAGAAAGCAAAAAAACAGGCAGAATTGCAGTCTACGTATGAATCTGACAAAGAAGAACTCATGAAGTATTATTTGGCTGCGGCTCTTGCCGGTGATGCGGATACTCAGAACGAACTCAGAACTGAACTGACAAATCTCGATGCACAGTTTGATTCGGATATGAAAGCATTGAACAAATAAAAGGAGGACCACAATCATGGCATTTAAACTCAAGAAGAGATGTGTACGTTGCTTGAAGGTTTTACGTGATGACGGTACCTGCCAGAATCCGAAGTGCTGCCTTTACCAGGAAGAAGCGCCCAAGGATGCTGAACCGGGCAAGACCGCCGACAGCACAATTAAGGAGGCTAAATAGTGGATTGGTGGCAGATTCTTTTAGCAGGCGTGCCATCCTTATTTTCAGGCATCCTGTTGTATGAGTGGAAACAGCAGCGAAAACGCATTAAAGATCAAGAAGACGAAAAGGAAGTACGAAATGAAGCTTTGGTCAAGGGAGTGCAGGCCCTGCTGCGCGATCGTCTTATCACTGGAATGGAGACATGCCTTGAAAAAGGATATGCCCCGATTAATACGGTGGAAATCATGGGCTCAATGTATGCCGCATACTGTGACCTTGGAGGGAACGGTATTGTAAGCGGAATCTATAAGCGCTTTAGCAGCCTTCCGCACAAGCTTCCGGATGACGTGTAAGGCGGTGGTTGAGTTGTTCCAGTTTGAAAAAATTGATATCGAAAATATTTTAGTCATTATTGCTCTTTCAGCGAGTTTGATAATGGCTATTTTTTATGGGCTCGATAATTTGGCCATGAGCATTGTGACCGGCCTTTTGGGATACATCGGCGGCACAATCAAGGGCTCCACACCGAAAGGAGGTGACAATAAATGAACGTATTTATTAATTCTGGACATGCACCCAATGGCAATCCGGACCCGGGCGCGGTGAACGGCAATACTGGGCTGCGTGAGTGCGATGTAGCACTGGCAGTGGGTGACCTTGTTGCTCACTATCTCAAGGCTGCTGGTGTAGGTGTGACGAACGTCTTCCAGTGCGACAGCCTGGAAGAAATCTGTGATCAGGCGAATGCCAGTGGTGCAGATCTTTTCATCTCTATCCACTGCAATTCCGCAAAAGCAGCTGCCGCAACCGGTACAGAAACATGGGCGTGTGCAGGCAGCTCTGCCGGTCATGCTCTGGCAGCCTGCATCCAGAATCAGATTGTTGACGCATTGGGCACTGTAGACCGCGGCGTTAAAACGGCTACGCCCGGTGTCAATGGTCTCTATGTACTGACTAACACCGATGCTCCGGCGGTCCTCGTTGAGCTGGCCTTCATCTCCAACGATGAAGATGAGCAGCTGCTGGCGGAAAAGCAGGACGACTTTGCCCGGGCAATTGCCAGAGGTGTAACGGACTATGAATGCAGCATCCAGTAACCGTATGCTGCGAAAGTTGAAAAGGAGAAAATAATCATGAGTAAATGGACCGATGTAAGAGACAATATTGTTGATGCGCTGAATGTCGATGTCGTGACCGATGAACTGAAAGACCAGGTCACCAACACTCTGTTGGAACAAGTTATGCCAATCATTGAAAATGCCGTAGATGGCTTTTCTGAAAAGGTGAAGGCACAGGCCCCTCAGGAATCCGGCTGGTGCCGCGTCCGTGATGGCATCGTTCTGCCGCTGGTCATGGAAGGGCTGGTGTTTGTGGTAAAGACCGTGCTGACGAAAGCAACGGCGGAGAATGCAAAAGAAGAGACCGCCAAGGGTGTATAAAACCGAAGATTGATGATACAATAAAGGGCATAGCTGTGACTTGTGCTATGCCCTTATTTTTATGCGACTTCCCGCCGGATCCGGACTGTAAAAAAGTCCTGTGATACCAGTACGGTGAGGTTCGTATGTGGTATGGGTAAGTTCACCAGAAATCAAAAACGGCATCTGCGGGTGCCGTTTTTTCTGTCTGTCTGTGAATGAAACGGGAGAAGAAAAGACGTTTCATTTCCATGCAGCGAAGCGGAGATCCTCCGCTGATTAATAAATATACCGTATATAACGAATATAATGTACGGCTTTTAATAAAATAAAAAAATATAGTTTTTCTCTCTTGATTTTTACAGATAAAGAGTGTATTATCTGATTTTGACTTGAGACGAAAAGCAGGGCTTTTTTGCGTTCAAAAACAGGCTTTGAGAAGGTATGGAGCAAAACGAATAAAAGGACAAAAGAGCCGGTTTGATCTACTATTTCCGACATACAAAGAGACCTTGTCTCTGAATTCCTAGGAGGTGTCCTGACTTGGCTACAAAGGCGGCACAGCTTGAGCAGTGGTTGAAAGATCTCAAGGAGAGAGTCAACGCGGATGGAAATATTTCCTACAATGAAATCATCAATTTCACGAAGGAAAACAATTTGACCCAGAAACAACTGGACAGCGTTTTCACTCTTCTTCATGATCATAATATTGAAATGGTTTACGATGAACCAGAGAAAACGGAAGAGGGACCGACAGAAGCAGATTTCTCAGGAGAAGAAGGGGAAGACATCCTATCTGACGATATGCTTCTTGACGGTGATGACGATACACAGGAAGAAGAAAAATCCTGGGACGTGGAAGATACAACGGATGCTGATTACAATGCGGCAGCCGGCGGCGTAAGTGATCCGGTACGCCTGTACCTGCGTGAATGCGGCTCCAATCCGCTTCTTTCCGCAGAACAGGAAATGGAACTGGCAAAGACGATCGAAAAAGGCAAGAAGGAAGATGCGACCCCGGAAGAGAAGGAAGCAGCTCTGGAAGCCAAGAAGGAAATGGCAAACGCCAACCTCCGTCTGGTCGTATCCATTGCCAAGAAGTACCCGGGACGCGGCATGCCTTTCCTGGATCTCATTCAGGAAGGAAATATCGGCCTTCTGAAGGCCGTCGACAAGTTCGACTACACCAAGGGCTATAAATTCAGTACATATGCGACATGGTGGATCCGCCAGGCGATCACGCGCTCCATTGCCGACCAGGCAAGAACGATCCGCGTGCCTGTCCACATGGTCGAAACAATCAATAAGATGAACCGCGTAGGCCGCCGTTTCCTGCAGGAACACGGCCGCGAGGCAACGAACGAGGAACTGTCCAAGGAAATGGGCATCAGCCTTGAAAAGATCAGGGAAGCCAAGAAGGCTGCCCAGGATCCGATTTCCCTGGAAACGCCGATCGGCGAAAAGGAAGATTCCCATCTGGGAGACTTCATCGAAGACCAGAAGACAGCTTCCCCGGAAGATGAAGCAGCAGCAACGATGCGCCGCGAGCAGGTCTACAGCATGCTCGATACGCTGACCGAAAGAGAAAAAGGAGTCCTCGCCCTGCGCTTTGGCATGGACGACGGAACACCAAGAACTCTGGAAGAAGTCGGCAAGCACTTCGGCGTCACTCGTGAACGTATCCGCCAAATCGAAGGAAAGGCGCTGAAGAAGCTCAAAAAGCAGGCACTCCCGATGACCGGATATTGATCATTTGTCAAGCATTTTCCCTTGCAAAGAGAAAAAAAGCGTGATATAATGACAACGTTATTCTGGATAGTCCTCTGCCATATACGATCGGCATGAATGTCCTGTGAGAAGGAGGAAAAGATCGTGAATATTATCGAAACACTCGAGAATGAACAGCTGAGAAATGACATTCCTGAATTCCGCCCGGGAGACACCGTAAGAGTTCATGTTAAGGTCGTTGAAGGCAAGAATGAAAGAATCCAGGTATTCGAAGGCATCGTTATTGCCAGAAGAAATGCCGGAGTCAGAGAAACTTTCACAGTTCGTCGTATTTCCTACGGCGTAGGCGTAGAAAGAACATTCCTGGTTCATTCCCCGCGTCTGGCTAAGATTGAAGTAAAGCGCCGCGGCATCGTTCGTCGTGCAAAACTCTTCTACCTGCGTGGTCTGTCCGGCAAGGCAGCAAGAATCAAAGAAAGAAAATAAGACATGTAAAGAACTGCGGCTCGTCCGCAGTTTTTTATTGTCCGGATTTCATAGAGAGTCTTTAAAAGTATATGCTTATTTTTTTCGCGGTCTGTTTTTCACCGATTGTAAATGTGTTAAAATAGTACTTGATGCAGGGAGGTTCAGGGCAGCTTGCTGCCATTTCTCGAAAGGGGAAAGCTATGAAGTATAAAATCATCCTGTCCGCCGCTCTTCTGGCGCTGGGGCTTGCATCGTCTGTTTTTGCCAATTCCATCAAGCACGTATTCGTTGTCGACGAACTGACACTGGAAGTCGAGATGGCTGATCCTCTGACAGAAGAGGAGCTCCACCCCGCCAACTTCATGTCGCCGTCCTACAAGTCTGAATTCCAGGTGAACGGGGGCGTCCATGTGACGGGGCTTCCGATACCGCAGAAGTCTGATGGATTCCATTACAATATTTACCGTCTGGCTGTAGACGGGCTTGATGCAGGCCCGATTTACCAGATTTCCTACAAGGGACAGAAAGCCAGGACGTTCAAATTGTATGAAGGCCGCGAGCAGCAGGACAGGTATCGTGACCGCTACGGAAGTTATTTTTAGAGAGGGTAATTATGCATATTGTTCTGGTTGAACCGGAAATTCCGGGAAACACAGGAAATATATCAAGGCTCTGTGCCGCTGAGCATCTGACGCTCCACTTGGTGGAACCCCTCGGGTTTTCCATCGATGACAAGCACCTGAAGCGTGCAGGGCTGGATTACTGGGATCTTCTCGAGGTTCATGTTCATCCGAACTTTGAATCCGTGAAGGAAATGCTGAAGGGCCGCCATTTCTACTACAACACGACAAAGGCGGTCAAATCGTATACGGATGTGTCTTTCAATGAAGACGATGTCCTCGTTTTCGGAAAGGAAACGAAGGGACTGCCGGAAGATCTCCTTCTGGCGCATGAAGAGGACTGCATCCGCATCCCGATGATTGAAGAAGCCCGGTCGCTCAACCTGTCGAACGCCGTTGCCATCGTTGCAATGGAAGCGCTCAGGCAGACCGGTTTCCCGCATCTTCTCCAGAAGAGCGGACGTTTGTTCAAAGGAGGCAGTGATAGTCATGAATACTTATGATGCAGCGTATGCACTGGCAAAGGAGATCAAGGAAAGCGATGAAATGAAACGCCTGACCGAAGCAGCCGAGAAAATCAAGGGTGATGAAGAAGCCAGGAAAATGGTGAAGGAATACATCATGGCCCAGATGAAATCGGACTACGCAAGAATCGCTGGTCAGAAGGAAGACGAGGAAGCTTACAAGCACTTGCAGGAACTGGCTGTACTCGTCAGCAACAACAGCAATGCGCAGGAATACCTGCAGGCATTCATTCGCTGGAATCAAGTAGCTGCGGATCTGCAGAAGATCGTATCTGAAGCAATGTCGCAGGGTATGGACGTATTGGAACTGGACAAATGACAGACTACGCAAAATTTTTCGACGGAATCCTGAATGAAAGACAGGTAAAGCTCAACGAACCGATGAGCCGCCACACCACGTATGGTATCGGCGGACCGGCAGACGCATTCGTCATGCCGACAACAGAAGACGAATTAATCGCAGTCCTGAAAAAGGCGCATGAAGAAGGAATCCCGGTCACCGTCATCGGTGGCGGCTCGAACTGCCTTGTCAGCGATCTGGGCATCCGCGGCATCACGATCTGCATGAATCGCATGCAGCAGAACATGACCTGCGAAGGCACATGGATCACTGCCACTGGCGGCACCGGCACGGGTACTGTATCCCGTTTTGCTGAAAAGAACAGCCTGCGCGGCTTTGAATGGGCAGTCGGCATCCCTGGCACCGTCATCGGCGCTGCTTTCATGAATGCGAACGGCTATGGCAGCCAGATGAAGAATGTCGTCGAAGAAGTCTACGCAGTTTCAAGAGACGGCCTGCTGAAGAAGACCTATGGCTGGGATGACCTCCATTACGGTGACAGCGACAGCATTTTCATGCATAACGGCGATATCATCACAGGCATCAAGATCCACCTTGCTCCGGGAAACCCGGATGAAATCAAGAGAAACATGACCGAGCACCAGATTTCCCGCCGCACCAAGCAGCCGCTGGAGAAGAGAAGTGCCGGCACCATGTACCTGCGTCCGCCGGGATACCATGTAGGTCCCATGATCAAGGATCTGGGACTCATCGGCTTCTCCATCGGAGACGCTCAGGTTTCCACCAAGCATCCTGACTTCGTCGTCAATAACGGCAAAGCCACCTGCCAGCAGATTCTGGACGTTCTCCATGAAGTGCAGAAGCGCATCCAGAATCAGTACGGCGTCCATGTACCGATGGATGTCCGCATCCTCGGCGAAGGCGTTTTCCAGGAACGCTGATTGGTCAGATGAAATAAAATAATGAAATGAAGAGAGGCTGTGACAAAATGTGTAATCATTTTGCCACAGCCTTTTTTTTATTGGAATATGCCATTAAAGGATACTAACAAATGTATTTATGGGTTCTGTCTGAAAACATCAAAGGATGCTTCGCCTTTTTAGAAACTGCACCCTTGAAAACCACAAAACCAGCCTGCGGCTGAGGAACTACATCTCATCCGTCTCGTACACTAACTTATTAGGCATTTGTG